>OJML01000224.1_pt1 | contig 36038 bp, 36 predicted proteins | sample 1597221 | NCBI WGS metagenome assembly OJML01 (sample SAMEA2452123, study PRJEB22498) | human gut metagenome | biome: human feces; feature: human gut; material: feces | place: Australia | collected 2012 | reverse complement strand
ATTCTGCATACGAGCCACAATATCGGGATAGGGATGCGGGCCCATTGTCGAACCCACAATGTAGAATGTATCCTGTGGATGACAACACCAGTCGCGTATGGCCTCCGAACATGCGTCGCTGAGGGTCATGTTGCCAGTGGTGACGGGATGCACTTTGGCACCCAGCATACGCATACGCTCCACATTGGTGTGCTGTCGCTCCAAATCGGTCTTGCCCATAAACACCTCACACTCCATATCCATCAATGCGCATACAGTAGCAGTAGCCACGCCGTGCTGTCCGGCTCCGGTCTCGGCAATGATACGTGTCTTGCCCATCTTCTTAGCCATCAGAATCTGTCCGATGGTGTTGTTGATTTTGTGCGCACCCGTATGGTTGAGGTCTTCGCGCTTCAGATAGAGCTGGCATCCATACTTCTCGCTCATACGGCGAGCATAGTATAGTGGCGACGGGCGACCTACATAATCGCGCAAGAGTGCACGATACTCGTTCTTGAACTCCTCGCTCTCAATGATGGGGATGTAGGCCTCCTGCAAGTCGGTAACGCACTTGTGCAGAATCTCAGGTATATAGGCGCCGCCGAAGCGACCGTAAAATCCGTTTTTAGGTTTTGCTAATGTCATAATCTTTTGTGTTTTGATTATTATATAATAAGGTGTACTTACTTCTTCAATGCATCGAACAACTGGCTGAGTGCCTCGTCGGCATTGCCTGTGGCACGAAGCAGAGTGACGAACTTGCTGCCTATGATGGCACCGGCGGCATTGTTCTGCGCACTTTCGAGCGTCTGACGGTTGCTTATGCCGAAGCCTATCATGCGTGGATTGTGCAGATTCATAGCATTTATACGCTGGAAGTATTGCTGCTTGGCTTCGTCGAAATTCTGCTGCGCACCGGTTATGCTTGCCGAACTTACCATATATATGAATCCGTCGGTATGACGGTCGATAAACCGGATGCGTTCCTCAGATGTCTCTGGCGTTATCATCATGATGCAACGCAGATTGTAACGGTCGGCAAGCGGCTTGATTTCACTAAGATAGTCGTCGAACGGAAGGTCAGGGATGATGAATCCCGAGACTCCGCACTCCACACAACGCTGGCAGAAGCGCTCATATCCGTAGTGCATGATGACATTGAGATAGCCCATAAGCACCAGCGGAATATTTACCTGCGACTTAATTGCGTCAAGCTGACCGAAAAGCGTTTCGAGCGTCATACCGTTTTTCAATGCCACCGTTCCAGCACTCTGTATCACCGGACCGTCTGCCAAAGGGTCGCTAAATGGTATTCCCACCTCAATCATGTCTATACCGTGGCGCTGCATGGCGAGTATAACGTCAGCGGTCATATCCTCCTCAGGACATCCTGCACAGAAGTACAGCGACAATAGCTTGCGGTCGCCACGCTCTGAAAACAATCGATTTATCTTATTCATATCCTACGGTTTTATTACTTAAATCATTTTTACTTATATTGTTCTATATATTCAGCCTCGCAGTTGCTTGATAAAACTGTCAATCAACTGTACATCCTTCACGGCCGGCTCCGTTTCAAACCTTGAATTAAGGTCGACACCAGCAAACAGTGGATGGCTAAATACCTTGATACGCTCAGCATCGTCAGGACCTATACCTCCACTCAGTAAGAAAGGTACTGTACCATGATAGCTGTCAAGCAACGACCAGTCAAACTGTTGTCCGCTTCCACCGTAACCAGTACATTTGGTATCAAAGACAAACATATCTACAACGCCCTCATATTGAGTACAATGTGCAAAATCGTCGGCAGAGGATATACTCATAGCCTTAAATACCTTTAGCGTGGGGCGGATGTCTGGCACTATAGTAGCACGCAGATTGCGAATGAACGTCGGAGTCTCAGAGCCATGCAACTGTACTGCGTCAAGTTCGAAAGCAACGACACGTGTTATGATGTCTTGTGCCATAGCATCTACAAACACCCCTACTCTACCAATACCGTTATGAATGTCTGCTTTAGTTGCTTCACTTATATTTGGATCTGCTTGGTCGGGCATAAGTCCGGTACATAAATGTTGCATGTCTACATATCGACTGCTCTTGGGATAAAATATAAATCCCATATAGTCTATTGGCAACTGTGCTACAGCGCGTATATTTTCAGGATCACGCATTCCGCAAACCTTTATCAAGGGTTTATTATTATTGCTCATTGTTCTTCGAATTATATTGGGCTTAGATAAACCCATGATTTGGTTATGACTTTACTTTTATTTAGTTATTATGCCTGTAAATTCTTTCAATGCCCGGGCTGGGTCAACCTCTTTCATAAAGCGTTCGCCCATAAGGAAACCATTGTATCCAGCCAGCCGCAAAGCTTCAAGAGTTGCCAAATCCTTCAATCCGCTCTCACTTACCCGACAGGCTTCTTCAGGCAGATGACTTGCCAGACGGAATGAAGTCTGCACATCAGTGTGGAAAGTACCAAGGTTGCGATTATTGATACCACACATATCAGGTTGCAAATCTGCATATTCCGTATCGGCTTCACTATGCATTTCCAGCAGTACCTCAAGATTGAGTTCGTGAGCCATATTAAGTAGCATCCTACACTCGTCCTTCTTCAGACATGCTGCAATCAGAAGCACAGCCGAGGCTCCACAGAGCCGAGCCTGAAAAAGTTGGTATTCATCAACGACAAAATTCTTATAGAGTATTGGCAATGTCACTTCACTCTTGCGTGCCTTCAGTATGTCGCTGTCATCGCCTCCGAAGTAAGGAGTGTCGGTGAGTATGCTCAGAGCCGAGGCTCCAGCCTGTTGATAGCCCAGTGGAATCTGTGCAGAATCGGCATCCTCCTTTATCCATCCCTTCGACGGCGAGCGACGTTTGAACTCGGCTATTATACCCGTTTGGCTGCTCTTCAGAGCCTGGCTCATAGACGGAACGGCTATGCCTTGCTGCATGAGCTGCTCTACCTCCTGGTGTATGGTGCGCTCTGTGTAGCGTGCCTTCATCTGTTCGAGGTCGACACGCTTGCGTGCTACGATTTCTTCAAGTATATCCATTTTATCCATTTATCTCCCTAAACTTCTTGAACGTTGCCAAGGCTCGTCCACTCTCTATCGACTCTCGTGCAATAGCAATACATTCCTCAATCGGTTTCTGTCCGCGTTCGAATGTCTGTATACCAAATGCAGCATTTGCAATGACAATGTTCTTCTGTGCTGGAAGTGCACGGTTTTCGAGTACTGCATCAAATATCTGTGCTGCCTCTTTCTCTGTAGCTCCAGCTACAAGTTCTTCGGGCAATGCTTTCTGCATACCAAGATCAGATGGAGAAAAGATACGCTCATAAGAGTTGGTTGATACCTTAAAATCACCAGTCAGTGAAATCTCGTCGTATCCGTCAATGCTGTTGACAATGGCATAGTCGACTCCAATGCGACGATAAACCTCGCTATATAACTTCATCTGGTCGAGCGTGGCTACACCCAAAAGCTGACACTTGGGCTGCGAAGGATTGACCAGCGGGCCGAGCAGATTGAAGCAAGTAGGAAACTGCAATGCCTTGCGTATCGGACCTACAAACTTCATTGCCTTGGCAAAGAGCTGTGCGTGCAGATATACTATGCCACACTCGTTGATTGAACGGTTGAGCTTGTCAAGGTCGGCAGTGAACTTCACACCGTGCTGTTCGATAACGTTCGACGCTCCGGAGGTAGAAGTGGCTGAATAGTTGCCGTGCTTTGCCACCTTATATCCTGCTCCTGCTATGACAAAACATGAAGTGGTGGAAATGTTGAAAGTGTTCTTGCGGTCGCCTCCGGTGCCTACTACGTCGATGTAACGGTCGCAATCGAGTACGGCAGATACTCCCGTTTCAAGTATTCCGTCGCGAAAACCGAGCAGTTCGTCTACCGTTACACCACGCATCTGTAGTGCTGTGAGCAATGCCGAAATCTGTTCGCTTGGATATTCGTCGCGCGTTATACCAAGCAGAATGTCCTTTGTCTCCTGACGGCTGAGTTTCTCACCGCCAAGTACCTTTTCCAAAATCAACTTCATTGTTGCCATATTATTATCCTTTTAAATGTTTTCAACAATTATAACTCCCTTGAATACGGATATAAAAAAAGACCTGTCGCGTGAGCGGCAGGCCTGTCTTATTATCTCTATATACGAAAATAATGCGTAGGTGCTATCTTCTCACGACTTTTCAGATCTTGAGCTACGCCACCACCAGAATGTAAGCTGTGCATTATTCATATACTGTATTCTTTTAATTAGTAATCTATTCGATTGCAAAAGTAAGAAATAAATATTAATTCACAAGTATTTTGACGACTTTTTTGTTAAATTGCTAATATTTTGTCTTGATTAGTGTCTTTTATATGTATTTTCCTAATATTCCACCATATTATATAGAACAAAATAAAAAATACAGACAAACATAATAATATACAATCATCGTCGTTAATGATAATAAAGACGTAACAACAAACAAAACATTTCGCCTATGAAGATTTTTACCCCTGACGAGGCACGACCCTCTGAACTTACGTTGAATATCATCCGACAGATTGCATACGCTTATCGGGTGATGAAGAGCGACGGACAAGACGAAGCTTATATGACAAACTAATTGCTTAAACTAATTAATAAAAAAAGAATATCACTGATATGGAAACACTTATCTCACCTTCGTTGCTGTCAGCCAACTTCATCAACCTCACGAAGGACATCGAAATGATCAACAGCAGTGAGGCCGACTGGCTTCATTTGGACATTATGGACGGCGTTTTTGTACCCAACATCTCTTTCGGTTTCCCCGTAATTGAGGCTGTGGCTAAGGAATGTAAGAAACCGCTCGACGTACATCTTATGATTGTACATCCAGAAAACTACATCAAGCAAGTAGCTGCCACTGGTGCCATGATGATGAATGTACATTTCGAAGCTTGCGTACATCTGCACCGCACCATTCAGGAGATTCACGCCGCTGGCATGAAAGCCGGTGTTACACTCAATCCTTCTACTCCTATCTGCATGCTTGAGGATATCATCAATGATGTAGACATGGTGCTGCTTATGAGCGTTAACCCAGGTTTTGGCGGACAGAAGTTTATTCCCGGCATCGTGGAAAAGACACGCCGACTGAAGAAAATGATTGAGGAGAAAGGCAGCAAGGCACTGATTCAGATTGACGGTGGCGTTAACGACAAGACCGCACCGCTGCTGGTAGAGGCTGGAGCCGACGTATTGGTAAGCGGCAGCTACATATTCAAGGCAGCCGACCCTATAAAGACAATACACGACTTGAAGAACTGCAAATAATACTCAATTGATAATTGAGAGTTGAGAGTTTTTCAGTTGAGAATTGAAAAACTCTCAACTGAATAACTACTCATTAGAGAAGTCAGCCACCATTTTGCGATACATACTATAGGCACGCGAGCGCGATATGTATCCAGTTATGTGACCTGCCGTATTTACTACCGGCAAATAGCGCGTGCCCTTAAGGTCAAACTTGCGCATCACTTCTTCCATCGAATCACCCTCGGCTACCTGTGCGGCAATTGGCTGCATAAGCTGACGAACGGTGAACTTATTGTACAACTCGGCACGGAACATGACGTGGCGAATCTTCGTAATGTCTATCTCACCCAATATCGATCCGGCAGCATTGAGCACCGGAATAAAACTGGTGTGGCTCTTTGATATGGCGTTGACCAATCGTCCAAGCGGCATATCGGGGTCAACGGCTGTATAGTCGCGTTCTATCACACTGTCCATACTCATAAGCGTGAGCACCGACTTGTCTGTATGGTGGGTGACGAGCTTGCCCTCACGTGCCAGTCGCATGGCGTAAATGCTGTGAGGCTCGAAAATGCTTATCGTCATAACCGAACTTACTGCCACTATCATAAGCGGCATGAAGAGGTCGTAGCCGTTGGTTATCTCGGCTATGAGGAAGATACCCGTGAGCGGAGCATGCATTACACCTGCCATCACACCAGCCATTCCGAGCAACGTGAAGTTCTTCTCGGGAATATACGTTCCTACCTGATACATATTCCAAAGACGTGAGAAGAGGAATCCGCTGAAAGCACCAACGAACAATGACGGTGCGAACGTTCCACCACAACCGCCTCCACCATTGGTGGCTGCCGTGGCAAAGGTCTTTGTGAAAATGACCAAGGCGATGAAGAGTATGAGCAGATGGCCATTGCCATAGAACATAGAATTCTTGAGCACTTCGTTCCAGTCGGCTTCGCTCGAACCGTTGAGCAGAATGTTGATGGCGCTATATCCTTCACCATAAAGTACGGGGAAGAGGAATATCAGCGAACTCAACATCAGTCCACCTAATGCCAACTTGCCCCAACGATGCTGCTTCATCCGCCCGAAAATGCCCTCGCATACCGACATGGAGCGTATGAAGTAGAGGCTGACAAGTCCGCATACAACTCCAAGAATGATGCCGGCAGGTACACGTTCTACTACCCATCCGCTGTCAAGATGAAAGGTGAAGAGCGAGTCACTGCCCATAAATACGTATGTAAAGCACGTAGCTGTGACGGCAGCCGTAAGAATTGGCAGCAGCGAAGCCATACTAAGGTCTACCATAAGGACTTCGAGCGTAAACACAAGTCCGGCTATCGGGGCCTTGAAGATACCGGCTATGGCAGCTGCGGCACCACATCCTACAAGCAGCATGAGCGTCTTGTTGTCCATACGGAAGAATCGTCCAAGATTGGAACCGATGGCTGAACCCGTAAGTACGATAGGTGCCTCGGCTCCTACCGAACCACCAAAGCCGATGGTTATGGCTGATGCAACTACCGAAGTCCAGCAGTTGTGCCCCTTAAGACGCGACTGCTTGGAGGATATTGCGTATAGAATACGTGTAATACCATGCGAGATATTGTCCTTGACTACGTACCGTACAAACAACGAGGTCAAGAATATACCTACAACTGGAAACATAAGATACATCCAGTTGAACGTGTTGGCATGGAAACGCGACGTGAGCAACTGCTGTATCTCGTGTATGAGCGAGTGCAGAAGGAATGCGGCTACCGAGGCGAAGAAACCTATGAAGAAAGCCAGGATTATCGTCGCCTGACGATCACTAAGGTGCTTGATACGCCATTGGTAGAGTCGCAATCCAAGACTTCTTATAGCTGAAGTGCTTGAAACCGATTGTTGCATCTCTTACTTTCTGATAATTGTTACTCTACCGTCCTTGGTAAGCTTTATGATACTGCTCGGCTTGTGCGGCTTGTGTTCCTGACGACGGGTCCAGCAGACATAATCTACCGCCTCAAGTATCTCAGGCGATATGTCGCAATAGTTCTGGGCAGCAGGCTCACCGCTTATATTGGCACTTGTGCTGACTATGGCTTTCTGAAATCTATAGCACAACTCTTTAGAGAAAGGTTCGTTGGTGACGCGCAATCCGATGCTGCCATCCTCGGCAATGAGGTTGGGAGCAAGGTTTACGGCACCGTCAAGAATAACTGTCGTTGGCTTGTCTGACAATTCCATAAGGTCCCATGCCACCGAAGGAACATCGCGTACATAACGCTGTACACGGTCTACCGAATCGGCAAGACATATAAGCGCCTTTGAATCATCGCGTTGTTTGATTTTGTATATTTTTGCTACAGCTTCGGCATTGGTAGCATCACATCCCAATCCCCAAACAGTATCAGTAGGATAGAGTATCACTCCACCCTTCTTCATTGCGTCAATAGCATTCTTGATATCTTCTTTCTGTGTCATCGTTTTTTATATTTTAGTGTGTGTTTACTTCTTATACAACACGCAAAGTTACGTATTTTTAAGCACAAACCGTCAACGATACAACGAAAAAACACTACCTTTGCATACAAAACAAAAAAGAAACGATGGAAAAGAAAGACTTACGCATAGTATTTATGGGAACTCCTGAGTTTGCTGTGGGTTCGCTCAAGCTGCTTGTGGAGAATGGATATAATGTTGTAGCTGTGGTGACTCAGCCCGACAAACCCGTAGGACGCCATGGTTCGATACTGCGTGCCTCAGCAGTCAAAGAATATGCTTTGGAGCACGGATTGCCAGTACTGCAACCGGTAAAGATGAAGGATCCGGAATTTATCGAACAGTTGCGCTCGTATAATGCCGACTTGCAGGTAGTGGTGGCGTTCCGTATGTTGCCCGAGGTGGTATGGGACATGCCTCGCTTCGGTACTTTCAACGTACATGCAGCGTTGCTGCCTCAGTACCGTGGAGCAGCACCTATCAACTGGGCAGTTATCAACGGTGAGACAAAGACAGGTGTCACAACATTCTTCCTCGACCACAACATAGACACGGGTCGCATCATCATGCAGCGCGAATTCCCTATACCTGACGATGCTGATGTAGAATATGTATACGACGGACTCATGGAATTGGGTGCCGGCATCTGTCAAGACACTGTCGACCTCGTTATTTCTACCGATGGCAACGTACCTTCACAACCACAACGTGAGGACATCGAACTTAAGGCTGCACCAAAGATATTCAAGGAGACTTGTCAGATTGACTGGAACAAGACAGCAAAGCAAATATACGACTTCGTTCGCGGACTAAGCCCCTACCCTGGCACTTGGACAACACTTGCATCTTACAGCGATACTGAAAAGAACGAATCAAGTGTCATGAAAATATTCAAGACTACGAAAACCGGAACAAGCTGTGCTGGCGTCGCTCCTGGAACTCTGAAAACTGAAAGCAACCATCTGTTGGTAGCAACCAGCGATGAATGGCTCGACATCGTCGAACTGCAAGCAGCCGGAAAAAAACGCATGGCGGCACGAGATTTCCTCAATGGATTCAAGCACATTGCTGAAATGCACATGAAATAAACAAAAGCAAGCTAAAAAAAATGGGATGCCTTCCATATCACATGGAGGGCATCCCTTATTTATTAACCAATACTTATACAAGAACCCTTAATGGGTTATCTTCTTATTCTTCAACAGGCTGCTCATCAGCCTTTGCCTTCTTTGTAGCGGCAGACTTCTTGGCAGGAGCCTTCTTAGTGGCAGCAGCCTTTGTCTTCTCAATCTTAGCACGGAGTTTCTCCTCAGCAGCCTCAATCTTCTCAATCTTAGCCTGGAGGCGAACAATCTCCTTATTCTTCATCTCAATCTCCTCATCCTGATTCTTGATGGTTGTGAGCAGTGAGCTGAGCTCCTCGTTGTCAACATCCTCAGGATAGAGTGAGTTAACGCGTGAAATGAAGTCGCCAAGGATGTTCATATAGTTTGTAAATGCATCGAACGGACTTGCATAGATGCCACGGTTGATACCAACCTGCGACGGCTTTGTAGTCATCTGACGGAAGTTGTTAGAAGCCTGCAGATAGTCCCAATCCTGATTGATACGTGGGTCGTTTGCAATGCGAACGCGGTCGGCTACGCTATAGAGCTTGTTGAAAGCCTCACGCTGCATCGGGTTACCGAGCCAGCAACTGCAGTCGCGCTCCTCGTCGTTCCATGACAATGTATCGGGAACGTCAACAGCGCTAACACTATGGAATGAATCACAAATCTCCGACGGTGTAGAGAATGTTACGCCACGCTTCTTTGCACACTCGGGCAGAGCCTTGAAGAAGTCAAGAATGTTGCTTGACAGAGGCTGTGCAATACCAAGAGCCGAAAGCTCCATGAAGATATTTACGACCTGCTCGCCTTCTGGCAGATTAGCAATGCGGTCGATATAGTTGTCGGCGAAGAGTGGATAACCTTCCCAATCAGTATTACTGAAGCGCAGTGAGATATCGTCGCTGAAGTTAACGTTACGCAGAAGGAGTTTGAGGTTAGGAGCAAGAGCGCAGTTGTATACATAGTTAGGCGACTTCCATCCGAGGACGTGGCGAGCACCTTCCGAGAGCATTCCCTTGAAGCCCATCTGTGAAACCTGCAGACCGATGTCGTCGCTGTAAATAAGCGAAGAGTTGCGCAATACCTTCGGAGACTGTCCGAAGTATTCCTCCATCTTTGTACACTGGCGCTTTATCTCAGCTGCGAAGCTCTCCTCATTGGCGAGCGAAGCAAGACCGTGTGAATAAGGCTCAGCGAGGAATTCTACGCAACCAGTCTGGTTGAGCTCCTGAAGCTTCTCAAGCACCTGAGGAGCATGGATTTCAAGCTGTTCGATACCCACACCCGACAAAGAGAAAGCTACCTTAAAATAGTTGCCATTCTCCTTAATCATGTCGAGCAGCGTATTGAGTGCGGGCATATACGAACGTTCTGCTATGTCAGAAATGAGACGCTCGTTCTCATAGTCGTCGTAATAATAGTGATCGGTACCGATGTCGAAGAAACGGTAACGCTTCAACTGGATATTCTGATGTATCTCGAAGTATAAACAAATAGTTTTCATTGTTGCTTGTCATTTAATGGATTGTTGTGTATTTATTGCTTTGATGCATATACCATACGTTGTGTTACGATGTCATTGGCTACAAATTGCCTGAAAGAACACGCTCGTACAGATTCTTGATGCGTGCGCCAACCTTCTCCCATGTAATCTGGTCGACCTCGTTCTTACCCTCATCCTGCAGATAGTGGAACAATGAGTCGTTATGGCAGATTGCATAGATGGCATCGGCGAGTGCGTGGATGTCCCAGTAGTCAACCTTGATACAGTTGTCGAGAATCTCGGCACAACCAGACTGCTTAGATATAATGGTAGGCGTTCCGCACTGCATCGCTTCGAGAGGCGAAATACCAAACGGCTCTGAAACCGAAGGCATAACGTATACATCAGAGTCTTTCAAGCACTCGTATACCTGCTTGCCACGCATGAAGCCTGGGAAGTGGAAACGATCGGCAATACCACGCTCGGCAGCCAAGTAAATCATAGCGTCCATCATATCGCCGCTACCTGCCATACAGAAGCGCACGTTGCGTGTACGCTGAAGCACCATATTGGCAGCCTCTACGAAGTACTCAGGACCCTTCTGCATTGTGATACGGCCAAGGAACGTAACAACCTTGTCCTTGCCAGTGTGGTCAGGACGTGGGATGTCTTGTAATTCCTGACGCAGTGGATAAACGGCATTGTGCATTGTAAAGCACTTGCGCGGATCCTGATGATACTGGTTTATAACGGTCTGACGTGTCAACTCTGATACACACATGATGCAGTCGGCATTGTCCATACCGTCCTTCTCAATAGCATAAACAGTCGGGTTTACCTTACCACGCGAACGGTCGAAGTCAGTAGCGTGTACGTGTATACACAATGGTTTGCCACTGACATTCTTGGCATGTATACCGGCAGGATATGTCAGCCAGTCGTGAGCATGAATTATGTCGAACTCCTCGGTGCGAGCCACAACACCGGCAATAATGGAATAATTGTTGATTTCCTCATGCAGGTTAGACGGATAACCACCGGCAAATTCCATACAGCCAAGATCGTTGACGTGCATGTTGTTGAAGTCGGCATAGATATGGTCGCGCAGACGATAGTAGTAGTCGGGATCCATCACATTAGATACGCGGCTCTTTACATATTCGTAGTCGACATCACGCCATGCGATAGGCACACAATTCATTGCCACAATGCGGCAAGCGCTGCGATCTTCGTCGCCAAACGGGTGCGGCAAGCACAGAACTGTCTCTACATCGCCCTGGGCATGAAGTCCCTGTGAGATACCAAAGTTAGCGGTAGCAAGTCCACCATATACGTGAGGAGGATACTCCCATCCGAACATTAATACTTTCATATTTTTGAATCCTCCTATTTTTAATATTTATACTTTTCCAATAGCTCAAGCGTACGAAGCACCTCAGCAACGTTCATAGCAAACGATATAGCTCCACGACCGCTGAACGGTGGGTTGCCGTCAAACAGTTCGGGGATTGTGCCAATGCAGTGCTGCACCATTTCGTCTTCGTAACCTACCATCTGACGCTCAATAAACGACAGACGTGTACGCTTGTAAATCTTCAAGCAAGCTTCCATATAGAAGCCTCCGAGCCAAGGCCAAGCTGTACCCTGATGGTAAGCATAATCGCGCTGTGTCTGCGGACCTACATACATCGGGTTGTAACCACCGCTCTTTGGCGAGAGCGAACGCAAGCCCTTCGGTGTTAGAAGCTCACGTGTACATACGTCAAGCACTGACTTCTGCTGTGCCTGGCTGAGCGGAGAATAGTCTAACGCTACGGCAAATATCATGTTAGGACGTACGCTCCAGTCGGGCGAGTCAAGAGGCTCTACATAGTCGAAGAGATAGCCATACTCATTAACGAAAGTATCGAGGAATGAGCTACCACACAACTCGGCACGTTTCTCAAATTCAGCAGCCACAGTCTGGTCGCCAAACTCGGCAGCCATCGAAGCGCAGAACTTAAGTGCATTGTACCACAAAGCATTAAACTCAACAATATATCCTGTACGCGGCACAACGGGACGTCCATTGGCAGTAGAGTTCATCCATGTTACGGCATGATCCTTGCCCTCAGAATACAAGAGTCCGTTGTGGCGCAACTGCAGATTCGGATGCTTATCGGCTATAATATATTGCAGGATATCGTGGAGCAACTTGCCATACTTACGGTTGCACTTTTCACGACCTACATGCTTAGCATACTGCTGGATAGCCCATACAGCCCAAAGCAACACGTCGGGCTGCTCCATCTCATAAATTTTCACAGTGAGAGGCTTGCCTTCCATAAACTCATAAAGACCGCGTGCTGCTGTCTCCATAACGAGTTCGAAGTAGTCCTCTTCCTCAATAGAGAGTGTAAGACCTGGGAGAGCAATGAATGTATCACGTGCACGGCACTTGAACCAAGGATATCCGGCAAGAAGATAACGCTCGTCCTTGCTTGTACGGTTATGGAACTGGTGTGCAGCATTGATAAGACAGTGGAGGAAATTGTCGCGCGGTGAACGCTCGTCAACCTCTTTTGTAAACAGAGCCTTCAAACCTCCTGTCTTGCATTGTTTAGTAGATGCAGAGAACACAATGCTTTCACCCTTCTTGATATCCATTTCGAAATATCCAGGTACATAGAGGTCCTCGTTTGAAGCGTAGCCACGCTCCTGCTCCTTAGGATACTCTACGCCACGATACCAGTCGGGCTGGAATACAAATTTGTTGTCCTTGCTAAACTGCATGTACAGGTCGGGATAACCTGCATACATACATGTACGTATACCATTCTCCACCTCGCTGTAATCGCGCGAAGCTACTGTATTCTCGTGTGTAAACTGACGCACACTGCGGAAAGCAAGGAACGGACGGAATCGCAATGTCGTTGCCGAATGGGCATCAACAAGCGTGTAGCGAATGAGGATACGGTCCTCATAATGCTGGAACACTACTTCTTTCTTGAGTACTACACCACCTACACGATACAATGTAGTGGGCACTTTGTCACAATCAAATTCCCTGATATACTTGTGACCTTTAGGACTGAAGTTATTGCCCTGATACTTGTGAAGACCGAGATTGAACTCCGCTCCATGTTGTATCACTGTAGCGTCAAGCGACGAAAGCAATACATGATTCTCGTCGTCAAGGTCTGGTACCGGCACCACAAGCAGACCGTGATACTTACGTGTATTACAGTCGACAATTGTGGAACACGAATACGCTCCCGAACGGTTTGTACGGAGCAACTCACGAGGCAGGGACTCCTCGAGGTTGGTCATCAGAGCTTTTTCGAATCGAAGATAACTCATAGGTTTAATTTAAGGTTCATTATTAGTTCGTAATTATTATAGCCACATGGCAACAACCATAAAGGTCTGTGACATCATAGAAGCAGTAGGACTTTCAGGTTTTACGCCAATGAGCTTGCGCTCGGCAGTAGTCTTAAGATAAAGGCGTTTTCTGCCTTACGAAATCAAAGGTAGTAAAAATATAATTACGCACAAAACAAATAGGTCTATATTTTTAAAAAACATGTTATTTAGCACTTTTTCGTGCCTCAAACGCCACAAAAATAAGTTTGTAAATACACATTTAGCGCAAAAAAGCGTAACTTTGTATTGTGATTAGGATAGCTTGAAAACAACAAAAAAACACAGTACGCCCATGCCAACAGAAACACTTCTGAAAAAAGACATTGCTAACAGCATTGCACAGATATGGCATTGCACAGATGTCTATTGTGTCAATACAATACAAAAAAACCTTACAGTAAGGTCATTCAAACGAAACGAACTGATTTACCAAGAAAACGAGACTCCTACACACATCCTTTTTCTCGTCAATGGAATGGCGAAAATTATAAAAGAATGCGGTATGGGACGCTCACAAATTGTGCGCATTATCAAAGAACAATCATTCATGGGATTCCGTGCTTTCTTCGCCCATGAATGCAACACAACATCAGCCATTGCCCTTGAAGACTCAACCGTGGCAGCACTACCACTCGACACCATGGTCGAACTTATAGAACTCAACCACGGCATTACAAATTATTTCATTTCCGAACTTGCCACAACACTCGGCGAGACAGACAGCCGTTTCGTTACGCTCACCCAAAAACACATACGCGGTCGTCTGGCTGAAACCATAATTGCACTAAAGGCTAACTATGGAATTGAAAACGACGGCAAAACCCTGAATGTGATCATGAACCGCTACGATCTTGCTTCACTTTCAAACATGAGTACAAGCAATGCCATACGCACACTATCATCTTTCGCAACAGAAGGATTGATTGAAATATCGGGAAGAAAAATCAGAATTCTCAACGAGGAAGAATTAGCAAAAATATCAAGGCTGGGATAGAACAACATTATCCCAGCCTATACTATATATATACCAAACTCGTCTTCCTACTCAGGTATAAGGAAGTTTATCACCTCCTGCTCTACAGTAATAGTAAACGGACCATTCGGTGTACGCATCAGCCTGCCGTCAATACCAACCAAGGCCTTACGTGCCTCAAGCACTTCAACCTTACGCGTACGATAAGGATGCACACTCTTGTGATTGAGGAATTTGCCACGCACAAAGAGATATATACCCTCAAGCAACTGCGTCATGCCCGGATGGTGCACCACACTGACATCGAGCAGGCCATTGTACGGAACCGCATTGGGAGTTTGTCCATAACCCGTTGCATTGCCTACACACATTGTCATTATACTACGATTAATATCGTCGTTGTTTATCTTTACATGCATGCGGTATTCCAGCCGTTGGAATATCATAAGAATGAACGATATAATAAAAGACAACGTTCGCGATCCTGAATAATGACGGGTCTGACGACGCAAATTCATAATCGTAGCAATAAGTCCTATATTTATACAGTTGAGGAAATAACGTCGGCACGTCTCGCCATGCTTGTTGGCATAGCGTATACATCCAAGGTCAATCTTACGCACACGACGCTCCTTAAACCACTTTATTATCTGGTCGTAGTCGTCCTCTCGCAATCCCCAGAAATGAGCGAAGTCATTCATCAGTCCGTTAGGAATTACGCCAAGTGCAATCTGCTCACGCTCTTTGCGGTCAGCTTGCATTAGACAATTGACAGCGTCATTAAGTGCAGAGTCGCCACCTACAACCACTATCGTACGATAGCCATTGTTTATCATCATCTTTACAAGACGGTCAACACCTGCCGAACTCTCGCTCTGCACAAAATCATACTCTACGCCGTTTGCCTTGAGACTTGCCTCAATCTTCTCCCAACGACGTTTGGGACTGCCTATCATTTCATGCTTCGGGCAATAGAGTATGCCCCAACGGTTCTCATTTACCATAATCAGTACGTTTTATTATTAATGATGAAGACTTTGGGTTTTCATTGCTACATATCACTCATAAGTGCCTCAATTGCACCTAACTTATCTTCCATTGACTGGGCTGCATCAATCCAGTGAATGGTAAATCCACGCCTTTCCATACCTCGGAACCACGTCATCTGACGCTTGGCAAACTGGTGTATGGCAATCTCAAGCTGACGAAACATCTCTTCATAACTGATTCGCCCAATCACATACTCAGTTATAAACTTATACTCCAAGCCATAATATATAAGGTCTTCGGGATTGATACCACCATCAATCAGCCCTTGAATTTCGTCGCACATACCCTCGTCAAGACGTGCCTTCAGTCGGCGTGTTATCTTCTCGCGTCGCAGTTCACGGTCAATGTTTATGCCGATGATGAGCGACTCTACCTGTGGCATCTGTCGTTCAGGCGTAGGATGTTCAAGATTATACGTCTCAATCTCAATGGCGCGTATGGCACGCTGTGCAGTATCCACATCTGTACGGTTATGCATATTCGAACCGTTCTGTCGTTTCAGTTCAACAAGCATTCGGGTCAGTTCCTCAAGCGACTTACCCTCAAGACTATCTCTTAATGCCTGATTCTGCGGCACTGGCGAGAGGCTATATCCTCCGAGCACCGCCTCTATATAAAGTCCCGTACCCCCACACAGTATCGGCAGTTTGCCTCGACTGCGTATTTCGTCATAAGCCTCATGAAAATCCTGTTGATACTGAAAAAGATTGTATTTTGTTCCCGGCTCGGCAATATCTATAAGATGATAAGGTATTTGGACATCACCGATAGTATAATCGGCCAAATCCTTGCCCGTGCCGATATCCATACGACGATACACCTGACGCGAGTCGGCACTGATTATCTCACCGCCAGTGCGCAGCGCAAGCGCAGCAGCAACGGAAGTCTTTCCACTTGCCGTAGGTCCGAGTATGGTTATCATTTTCTGGTTTTGCATATTGTCAATAGCTTTGCTGGACATTACAGATTTATATTTGCTTTAGCTTCAAGGTACAAACTTACAAAAAAAATCTTACACATCAAATAATTAATCAAAAAAAAGACCGCAGGGCAAAATGCCTTGCGGTCTTTATTCTATGGTTTATGGGTCAATAAATTAACCGTTTACCTTCTTCATGTGTGCGATGAGCTCGAGAACCTTGTTAGAGTAACCGATCTCGTTGTCGTACCAAGAAACTACCTTTACGAACTTGTCTGTGAGATATACACCAGCGTTTGCGTCGAAGATAGAAGTCAAAGTGCAGCCGAGGAAATCAGAAGAAACTACAGCGTCCTCTGTGTAGCCGAGTACACCCTTGAGCTCGCCCTCTGAAGCCTCCTTCATAGCAGCGCAGATATCCTCCTTAGTAGCAGCGTTCTTGAGGTTAACTGTGAGGTCAACTACAGAAACGTCGAGAGTCGGAACACGCATAGAGATACCAGTCAGCTTGCCGTTGAGCTCAGGAATTACCTTACCTACAGCCTTAGCAGCACCTGTAGAAGAAGGGATGATGTTGCCAGCAGCAGCACGACCACCACGCCAATCCTTCAAAGAAGGACCGTCAACAGTCTTCTGTGTAGCTGTTGTAGAGTGAACTGTTGTCATCAAACCGTTCTCGATACCGAACTTGTCGTTCAATACCTTAGCGATAGGAGCCAAGCAGTTTGTTGTGCAAGATGCGTTAGAAACGAACTGTGTACCCTTCTCGTACTTGTCGAAGTTTACGCCGCAAACGAACATAGGAGTTGTATCCTTTGAAGGAGCTGACATAACTACGTACTTAGCACCAGCCTGAATATGAGCCTGAGCCTTCTCCTGTGTCAGGAAGAGACCTGTAGACTCAACTACGTACTCAGCCTCAACCTCGTTCCACTTCAAATCAGCAGGGTTGCGCTCAGCAGTTACACGAATGTGGTTGCCGTTAACGATGAGCTCGCTCTTCTCAACGTCAGCCTCGATTGTACCCTGGAAAGCACCGTGCATTGTGTCATACTTGAGCATGTAAGCCAAGTAATCTACCGGGCAAAGGTCGTTGATACCTACAATCTGAATGTCGTTGCGAGTCTGAGCTGCGCGGAATACGAAGCGGCCGATACGACCAAATCCGTTAATACCTACTTTAATCATTTTACTATATTTTATTTAAAGGGTTAATTTTGTATCTTATACCATACAAATGTATTAACAAAGTCCGTTTTTCTTGTTAATGAGACATAGAAGCGTAAGAATGTCGCCACACTTGTTAGGATTACTCCTTTTATTTCGCTGCAAAGATAATAATTATTTTCTGAAAAGAAAGACAATTAAAGTATTAATTTATATAAAAATCTCATTACATAATCACTATTTCCTTTCTGACTATAGCGATTGCAATATGTAGTTTGCAAAACGCACACAAAAACCAATAGTACACACTCGGCAAACTGCTGATTGCATTCTATTATTTTATCCGTACATAATACATCATTGTATAACTGCCGACTCTACATTATATATTATAGGTAGCGTGTTTGTACAAAAGCGAAATTCTATCTGAAAAAAACATTCAGCGGATTATTGGTTTTGACGATTTTTTCGCTAAATTTGCACCGACACTAATATAAACACAAACAATTTAAAACCATGAGTAGTATTCTTAACGAATTCAAGGCATTTGCCGTAAAGGGCAATGCGGTAGACATGGCTGTCGGTGTAATCATCGGTGGCGCATTTGGCAAGATAGTTTCTTCAATCGTCAACGACATCATTATGCCACCTATTGGCTGGCTCATCGGTGGTGTAAATTTCAGTGACTTGAAGTTTGAGCTTCCGTCGGTACATATTGCAGGCGAAACCATGCAGGCTGCCACCATCAACTACGGCACATTCATTCAGACTATCATCGACTTTGTCATCATTGCTTTCTGCGTGTTCATGCTTGTCAAGGGCATCAACAAACTAGCAAGTCTGAAGAAGAAGGAAGAGGAACAGAAGCAATCAGAAGCTACCCCTGAAGAGCCGAAACCTACTAAGGAAGAGATCTTGCTTACCGAGATACGCGATTTGCTGAAGAACCAGAATAAATAAAGCCAACCACTAAAGAAACAAACAAAAGAAAATGGGCATGGTAAAATTCGCCTTTAAATCTCACCATGCCCGCTATTATAATAAATGTTTTTGTGTTCCTTTGTCATTTGACAATGCAAATATACACAAAATCATTCTACCCCACAAACACACTTTTTGTACATATGGCACAAACGTACTTTTATACGGATTAAGTGGATAAAAACAAAGCTTAAACGTACTATTTTTTATAAGCCTTTTATCCAGTTTTATAAATAGATAGTTTTTATATATAAATATGTGGCGATGTAGATTTTTCGCCAATCAGAGTGTAACAACCATACCCTCGTTGGCCAATTCTGAAGCCTCAAACACCTTGCGGGCTTCATCAAGCAACACTTCCTCATTCTCATACTTCGAACTGTAATGTCCGAGCAGTAGTTTGCCCACCCGTGCATCACGTGCCACTGTGGCAGCCTGCGCCGCAGTAGTGTGATAGTACTTTTGTGCCTTTTCGATATCGGCTGAAGCATAAGTCGACTCGTGATACAGACACGTCACACCGTTAATGCGTGCGGCAAGTTCAGGCAGATAACAAGTGTCGCTACAGTAAGCATAGCTGCGCGGTGGGTCGGCAGGCGTAGTCAGTCGCGAGTTTGGCACTTCCCTACCCTCTTCGTCTGTCCACGAAGCACCGTTTTTGATATTGTTGATTTGCGACGTAGGTATACCGTAGAAATCGATCATGTCGCGACGGATGTGCGGTAGCGTTGGCTTCTCACGAAACAGGAAGCCGCATGTGGGCACACGATGCTTCAAAGGGATGGTCTCAACTGTCAGACTGCGGTCTTCATATATAATCTGCTGCTTTGTGGTGTCAATAGCATGAAATTGTATCTCGTAGTCGAAATCAGTGCAGAATGTAGCCAAAAGCATATCAAACACCGGCTTGAAGTCCTTAGGAGCATATATGGCAAGAGGCATGGTACGGCCCAGCAGACCAAACGACGAGAGCATGCCTATCAGCCCAAAGCAGTGGTCGCCATGAATGTGCGATATGAATATTGCCACAATCTTGTTGAAGCCAATGCGTGAGCGGCGCATCTGCGTCTGCGTTCCCTCACCACAGTCAATCATAAACTGCTTGCCGCGCAGCTCCACCACTTGCGACGATGGATTATGGCGCAAGGTGGGCAGAGCCGAGCCGCATCCGAGTATATGGATTTTGAATGGTTCCATAGCTATTTTTATTTCTGACGCTTGAATTAAATTTATTTCTGACGCTTATATGTGTATATACCCTTATGATTCTCAAGATATAGCGAGTCGGCACTGAGCGATGTAATATCGAAGGTGTCGCGATTCAGAAGCAGTTGTCCATTCAGAATTTTCCATGACGTCCATGGATTTGTCTCGGCCTTGACTTCTGAGTGCACAGTTCCTCCCTCTTCTATCACAAAGTTGCGGTCGATACTTGTCCAGTGGCCCAACAGCGATGTCACATTGATGGCACGTGTAGCCACCAGTTCGCCTTCAACAGTCTCCATTCCAGTCACTGCCATCTTGTCGCCTGCCATAAATCCGCCCTCTACATTCGAGACAACACCTTTCGTTTCACCTCCATCCATGTCTGCCTCAGAGTCAAGGATGATATATGTCAATGTGTCGCCGGCATCAGTAACGAGTTCCAGCGAGTGCATTGATGTGCCACTGCCGCACACGCCGTATACGGTAGAGTCGGCCACTTCCACTTCGTCATCAACAACTACTTGTGGCTTTTCCTTCTTCGTGTTGCAACCAACCATAATAATTGCTATAGCTGCTGCAAAGAAAACCTTAAACTTGTTCATGTGACTGATTTTTAAGTTATTATTTCTTTTCCTGAGCCTTCGCTTCGTTCCACAACGCATCCATCTCGCCGAGCGTCATGTCCTTCAGCGGTTTACCTATGCGTATCGAATGCTCCTCTATATAGTTGAAGCGGCGTATGAATTTAGCGTTGGTTTTCTCAAGAGCGGTGTCGGGATTGATCTTGTACAGACGTGCGGCATTGATGAGCGAGAATAGGAAGTCGCCGAATTCTTCGGTAGAATGCTCGCGGTCTTCCTTGCGCAGTTCGGTCTCAAGTTCGCCGAGTTCCTCTCGCACCTTGCCCCATACGTCGCCCTTGTCCTCCCAGTCGAAGCCCACGTTGCGTGCCTTGTCCTGTATGCGATAAGCCTTGATGAGTGCTGGCAGAGCGTCGGGCACACCAGAGAGCACACGCTTGTTGCCGTCCTTCTCACGCAGTTTTATCTGCTCCCAATTCTCTATCACCTGCTGGGCGGTCTTCACCTCTTCCGAATTGTCGCGCTCTTCCTCCTTCTCGCCATAAGGCAACGGCTTCGGGTCGGGCGCCCCCACCTGCGAGGGATGATATACGTGGGGATGGCGGAATATGAGTTTGTCGACAAGCTTGTTGCAGACATCCGCCATGTCAAACTGCTGCTTCTCCTGGCCTATCTTGGCATAGAAGCACACATGCAGCAGCACGTCGCCCAATTCCTTGCAGATATTAGGCTCGTCGTCCTTAAGCAGGGCGTCGCACAGTTCGAATGTCTCTTCTATGGTGTTGGGGCGAAGCGACTCGTTGGTCTGCTTGCGGTCCCACGGACATTTCTCGCGCAACTCGTCGAGCACGTCCAGCAGACGTCCGAAAGCCTTGAGTTTTTCTTCTCTTGTATGCATAGTGTATATATATTAAATATGTGGGGCATACCAATTGGTGCGGTATACGATAACGCAAAGGTAAGAATAAAAATCGACACTATAAATAGGATTTTTCAATTTCATTCGTAATTTACAAATCTTTGTCAGAAATATTAAAATCGTATTTTAGGAAATATCCGTAAATTTGCACCATAGAATTTACTAAAACTGAAACAAATAACACTTAAGACAAAACCTTTATGGCTACAGCTATTATCCTTTTACAATTTGCCATCGTACTGGCTCTTATCTTCAAAGGTGCGCGCGTAGGCGGCATCGGACTCGGTATCTACGGAATGGTAGGCGTGTTCATACTCGTGTTCATCTTCGGACTGAAACCCGGCAATCTGCCTATCGACGTGATGCTCATCATCGTGTCGGTCATCACGGCTGCCGCTACATTGCAAGCAGCTGGCGGTCTGGACTATCTTGTAGGCTTGGCGGCCAAATTCCTGCGCAAGCATCCCACACACATCACCTACTTCGGTCCGCTCACCACATGGCTCTTCTGCCTTGTGGCAGGTACGGCACACACCAGCTATTCGCTCCTTCCTATCATTTCTGAGATTGCCACCAACTCTAAGATTCGTCCTGAGCGCCCGTTGAGTGTGGCAACCGTCTCAGCATCATTGGGCATTACTGGCAGCCCCGTGTCTGCCGCTACAGCCGCCGTCATCAGTACCGACCTCTTGGGCGGTGCAGGCATCGAACTGAAGCACATCCTGATTGTCTGCATCCCAGCTTCGCTCATAGCTATTCTTGTAGCTGCATTCGTACAAAACCGTATAGGCAAAGAACTGAACGAGGACGAGATATATCAGGAGCGTGTACGTCAGGGCATAATCAATCCCGAGAAGGACAGCAAGCTCATCGACAACATGATAAAGAATCCCGATCCGCACGCCAAGTATGCGGTTATGGCGTTTCTCTTAGGTGTGCTGTTGGTAGTAATATTCGGTAGTGTACCGTCGCTGCGTCCATCGTTCATGCTCAATGGCGAGCTGCATTACGTCAGCATGCCTGAGATTATCGAGATTATCATGATGTCGACAGCAGCTCTCATCCTGCTGGTCAGCAAGGCCAACGTGCAGGATGCCGTAAAGGGCAACGTATTTGCTGCGGGCATCAACGCTTTGGTAGCCATCTTCGGTATTGCATGGATGGGCGACACCTTCTTCAACGGCAACCTTGAATTCTTCAAGGGTCACATCGCCAGCATCGTCACACAGTATCCGTTCCTCTTTGCCATTGCCCTCTTCATCATGGCCATCATGCTGTTCTCGCAGGCAGCTACAGTGCGCACGCTCTATCCGCTTGGCATAGGTCTGGGCATTTCGCCACTGGCACTGGTAGCCATGTTCCCGGCAGTTAACGGCTATTTCTTCCTGCCCAACTACCCCACAACTGTTGCAGCCATCAACTTCGACCGCACGGGGTCTACACGCATCGGCCGATTTGTTATCAACCACTCGTTCCAGCTGGCAGGCTTCATCACGACATTCGTATCAATTGGAGTTGGTTATTTGATTATACAGTTCCTGTAGTAAACACATTGTAAATGAAAGATTCTTTGAAACTTGCATTAATTACGTTGGCAGCAATGCCAACGTGACAAGATTCCAACCACGGACTGGGTGGCGACGACATCGACCTCAAGTCGCTCTACGAAATGGTGACCAAGCACGAACAGAAGAGCAAGGCCGTACAGCTGTATATCAATTATGGTGTAGTTCGACGAAAATCCGCTCTTCATATATCAGTACTCGGACATTGAGGGAAATGTTGAGAGTTCGAAGGGAGCCGTCAACCTGCTCTATAACGTCACACCCAACCAGCAGTTCTCTGTCGAGGTGAGATAGCCGACTACAATAGCTACTCCAAATATTATATCAGCGGGTATTGTTGTTTGGAATAAAAGTTATAATTTTGCAGTACGAAAGGACACCTACATGAATCAACAAATACCGATGCGACGACTATATATATACAGATATTTATTGTTTAAAGGATAACTATAGAAAAATATGAAAACTGAGAAAAACAAAGTACAGGCGCATTCTACATCTTCAAAGTCTGCGTCAGTCAGCGACATGACTGTAGGCTCTCCACTGCGACAGATCTGCAAGTTTGCCCTGCCACTGATATTGGGCTACATCCTTCAGCAGATGTATCTCGTCATCGATGCCGCCATCGTGGGCAGATGGATTGGCGTAGGTGCGCTGGCAGCTGTGGGAGCATCGTCGTCAATAATGTTTCTCGTTATGGGATTCTGCAACGGAGCATGTGCCGGATTTGCAATTCCCGTAGCACAGGCGTTCGGCGCTAAGGACTATCACAAGATGCGCGTCTACGTAGCCAATGCCGTGAGGGTGTCGGCTGTCATTGCAACAGTTGTGACACTGCTGTCGCTTATGTTCTGCCATAGAATCCTGCAATTGGTCAACACTCCTGCCGACATCTTCCACGATGCCTACATATTCCTTATGTTGCAATTTGCCGCCATACCATTCACGTTCGGCTTCAATCTGTTCTCAGGTCAGATACGTGCGCTCGGCAATTCGCGCCAGCCATTCTATTTTCTCATCACATCTGCCGTTGTCAACATTCTGCTCGACGTGGTGCTTATACTCGGTTGCGGTATGGGTGTAGCCGGAGCGGGCATCGCCACATGGTTGTCGCAAGCCCTTTCGGTAGTGTTGTGTATATGGTACATACGCAAGCACATGCAGCTGCTCATTCCTCATGGCGAAGAACGACAGTTTGACAACAAGCGAACAAGTATTCTGCTCAACAACGGAGTACCTATGGGTCTGCAATTCTCCATCACCGGCATCGGCATCATTATGCTTCAGAGTGCCAACAACGCCCTCGGCACTACTTGCGTGGCAGCCTTTACTGCCTCAATGCGAATAAAGTATCTCTTCACTTGTGTCTTCGAGAACATCGGTGTGGCTATGGCTACCTATTGCGGACAGAACCTTGGCGCTCGCCAAATGAGTCGTATCACCAAGGGAGTGAAGGATGCTATATGCCTGATGCTGGTCTACTTCGTCTTCACCTTCATCGTGATTTATCCCTTTGCCGACTGGATGATGCGCCTATTTGTAGACAGTGGTGAGGCTGAGGTAGTAAGCCGTGCTGCACAGTTCATGCGCATTGCCAACTACTTCTACCCTGCTCTCGGACTGCTAACCATACTGCGCTACTCTATTCAAGGACTCGGTTTCAGCAACCTTTCAATGCTTAGTGGTGTCATGGAAATGATTGCCCGCTGTGGTGTTAGCCTATGGCTCGTCCCCGCATTGGCTTGGACCGGTGTCTGCTTAGGCGACCCAGTAGCCTGGTGTATGGCAGACCTCTTCCTCATCCCCGCCTTCCTTTGGGTGCAACATAGACTGAAAAAACAAGCAATATAGCAATGAATGCAGTCTATACACTGCATATTTCAATGGAAATATGCAGTGTATAGACTGCATGTTTTAGTGAAAATAGGCTATCTGTTACCTTTTGCCCTATTATGTGTCTTACACAACATTTGACAATTACTTTCGTCTGTCGGTCCGCCATTGCTCCAAGCCTTTACATGGTCGGCATCCATCTCTGATAATTTCCATATTTTCTCTTTGTTTGCATCATGTCCAATGGCGCAAAGTGGACAATTACTGACACCTTTTTCCTTCGCATCCTTAGTTTGACGATCGTACACACGACGTTTGGTTATATCGTCAAACACTCTTACGTTCAACAGTTTTGTATCTTTGCAACCACCAAGCACATATTCAAATACATTCTTAGTATCCTTTACTCGGTCATCATTATAAAGTTCTGCAACCTTGTGCGAGACATCTACATGATCGTAGGGATTGTTATGGAAACGCTCGTATAGTTCGCCCCAATCCAACCCGCACATCTTTGGATACACATCATCGAAAGTCTGTTCTATCCACGATATCACATCATTGAAATACATACGCAGTTCGTTAATATTATCATCCATACGATGCTCCTGCATATATTCTTCAATATTATTGCGACTCACCCATTTGAGTGCTGTTTCCAATATTTCCTGTCTGTTCGCCGACCCATGTATATAACAGCCCCATTTCTGCAAACGTGAGTCTTCCTTGTTACTGAATTCCTTGCGCGCAGCCGTAACGAACGGACCTGAATATATGGCATTACGTGTTTCCTGGGCATTAATCTGTACACCACCCATGTTTATAATCTTGAACCATTCTTTTATCTCCGACTCAGTTCCTTCACATATATAGGCTATCAACTCTGTATTCTCTATCAACTGTCGTTTGTCTACAGGCAAAGGCTTAAACTTATATGGTTTTCCATTAAACATTACAGAAAACTTACCAATAAGATAACGTCCTATACTTGTTATACGCTGCTGTCCATCGAGCACTTCAAGTTGTCCATCGGCACAACGATTGAAATAAAGCAGACCAAGAGGATACTCTTTCAACAACGAGTCGATAACAGCAACCTCCTTTGCTCCATTCTTCTCACTATAGAGATAATTACGCTGATATTCTGGCTGAATAGTGAGTTTTCCAGCCAATCCGTAAAGTCCCTTGCCGTCAATTTGGCTAAAAGTGAACCCCTCGCAAAGTTCTTTGATTGTATATTTCTTTAATTCTACTTCCATTGTGATTAGTTTTTGAGTATTGGGAATTTGTTACTTTTTCTTACGTATCAGGATTCGAGCATACGCTTGTGTATAGTATTTTCCATCTACATTATAATACACTTCACCTTCAATAGGTCCATCCACCTCAATAGCAGCACCATCATTAAGTTTTGTTACAACAGACTTTTTGCCAGTCTTGCTCACTTGTATTTGTTTCGGAAAGACTTTAGTTGCCATACCAAACCAGGTCTTCGTTATCCCGACAATTTCAAATTGTTCGGGGTAATATTTATCAAGGAATGTAATAGGCACACCCATTATATCATCGTAGTCTTTTGGAATAGCATCTGTATATGGCACCTCAATTGCTTCAAAGTTATCATATACACTGTATTGTTTGCCTTTAACCTCTTTATGCTTACTATATTTTATATTATCAGCCATGGTCATGAGTTCGAGTGGATGATGGCGTCGTCCATGATCTATATTTGTATACCATCTAACGCCTTTAACACGTATATACTTCTTCCCATTCTCATCAATACGCCACCCAGCTGCTTTCAGTGGATATCCTTCGGGCACCTCAAACTCCCTGTCGCCACTATGAATTGTACATCCCATCCAAACACTATTATTTTGAATTAAAGGGAAAACTTCCTTGTAGGTAACACAATTTATGTTACCGATAATGATAAACTGCTTTTTAGCTTCAACTATCCAAGCTAAAAACACTCTGAACAAAGAAAACGGAGGATTTGTTATGATTATGTCGGCTTCATCTCTCAGTTTCTTTACTTCATCGCTTCTAAAGTCACCGTCACCTTCAAGATAATCCCACTGCAAATCATCAAGATCAATAACTCCATCGCCTGTTGTATCTTCTGTAAGCACAAAAATTTTTCCGTGAGTTTTTGTTTTGTCCTTGTCGAATTTCGGCGATTGCGTTTCAAATAGCGATAGTTGCGTACCACCTTTATACGTTTTGCTGTCAGGTGCATAACTTGTTGATATAAGTTTCTTCAAACCCAATTCTTCAAAGTTCTGCGCAAAATACCTTGTGAAGTTGCTCCATTCTGGATCGTCACATGGCAGCAACACGGTTTTCCCACGAAACACATCAGGGTTATAATCAAGATATGCCTCCATTTCAGCCTCAATGTCATAAAACTGCGTATAGAACTCGTCTTTCTTGGCAGCCTTTGCTTTGGATAATGTACTGTTTGCCATAAAAATTGATAGTTGTTATTAGTTGGCACCCAACTATCAATCCGCAAACGCGACAGTATACGACAAGACATAAGAAAAGCGTGATGCCATCCTTATCGCGTTTAGCACGGGGTGGCCTCGGATTGGAACCCCGGAATCTTCTAAGAATGCACCACGCCTATTGCGTGTGCATCGCTTCTCAAGATTCCAGGGATAACTATACGAGTCACCTGTCACATATTATTCGTGCTTTTTATTCCAAATGAGTTTCCGAGGCTCTTGGCTAAACGCGAAATAATAGCGAATGCATATTTTTTACCACAATGTCTGGATATCATACCGTGAAATACGGAGAAATCCATCGCAAAGATACGAAAAACATTTGAATTAGATATGTAAAAGCTAAAAAAGCTCTCCTAAAACCGTCACTATCGCCACCCCACCACAATTGAAATGAGACGGCGTGACATATGAAATGAGCATGCGCACCAGTTGTTATGAGCGCTCGTACCAATCGATGCTAACGCATAAAACAAGCCTAATTAAATACATTACTTTTGTCGTAAAACCACTGGGGATGCAGTCTATACACTGCATGTTTTGGGTGAATTATGCAGTGTATAGACTGCATGTTTGCGAAAAAAATGTAGAAGCGGATTTCTGTGTACCTAAATACGGATTGCTCGTTCAGGTGTCTTATCGCATGACTGAAGACGCAACCAGTAACCGGGAAATCTCTGCGCTGCAAAAAGCAGGAAGTATCCCAACTGTCTGAATATATTCGCTCAAAGCGCCCTGATGTTAAGGGATTTAGCAAGAGAAATCTTTATAACATGGTGATGTTTTATGATGAATATTCTTCAGAAACATTTGCTGCAACTATAAGAAAATATATGACAGACAAATTTGTGCAGTCAGAAACTGCACTATTTGTCCAATCACAAACTGGACAAATGCCCAATATCCTGACACTAACGACTTTGACAAACCATATTGAGATATTGTGCAGGCGTAATACCACAGGAACAAATGCAACAGCAGTTAAGAGAGTTTTGCCAGTTCTTTTTAACAGAAGATAAACCGAAAAAGAAATAACGCAAATTATAAGCCGATTGAAACTGCTGGACATTGTGAGTCCAACAGTTTCAATCGGCTTATAAATCCATTAAATCATTTATTAGTCATACAATATTTTATGAGACAAGCTATGATGTGAGCACATAAGGCACCAATTACGAACATACCCAACATTCCCAACCAACTATTAGCAAAGGATGACACTTCGCAACCAACAGCAACAACCAAAATTATTGACCATCCCTCAATAGTGTTTTGGGCATAATCTGGAGAATACTTTTTTAGAAAGTGGAACATATTTGTATTTATTTGTCTCATTATTTTTCATATACAAAAGTACAAAAAAGATAGATAGGTAGAATTATTTTAAACAACAAAATAACCATACTTAACCTTTGTCATTTCAACAAAAACGTGTAACTTCGCAATCGATAATATATTATCAATAAATTATTGATTATGGCAGAAACAAATAAGATATTAGCAATATTAGACAACTATCTACACGACAATCCAGACGAGATTGCAAAGGAGATAGCTGCCGAATTCCGCCGTCGTAGAATAGAGAAGAACCTTACTCGCGAACAAGTGGCTGAGAAATCGGGAGTTGCTGTGAGCAATATTGTGAGATTTGAACAGAAAGGACTCATTTCACTCAAAAACCTAATAGGCATTGCTATGGCATTAGAATATACTTCTGAAATTCGGCATATCTTCTCACAACAGAAGTATGACACAATGGAAGAACTGCAAGAGATAAAGCGAAACATGAACAAGAAAAAAGCCTATAAGAGATAAAACAAGCTTACATTGATTATGAAAATGAAAAAGATAGAATCATTACAAGTTAGGTTTCACAACAAAAAGGTCGGCACATTAACATTAACTGCCGACAAGAAATGCTGTGTCTTCGAATACGATAGTCAATGGCTGACAAAAGGATTCAGCATATCTCCCTTGGAATTGCCATTGAAACCCGGACTTTTTATTGCTCAGCCAAATCCTTTCAATGGCAACTTTGGCATATTCGAAGACAGTTTGCCTGATGGCTATGGCCGCTATCTTCTTCACAAGACGTTACTAAAAATAGACATTAATGACTTCGAACTCTCTGCACTCGACCGCTTAAGCTTAGTAGGAAATGGTGGTATGGGAGCTTTAACATATGAGCCTGAGACTATTGTAGAAAGAGAAATGGAACTGCAAGACTTCGACCTTTTGCAAGAAAAAGCCCTTGAAGTATTAAGAGAACAGCAAGACACAGACGCAGGACTGCTTCTATACAATAGTGGTAATAGTGGAGGTTGCAGGCCTAAGGCTATATTCTCTGACGAAGAAGGACATTGGCTTATCAAATTCCGCCATACTTATGATCCACAAGACATGGGCAAACAAGAATTTGAATACAACGAGAAAGCACGACAATGTGGCATTATCGTACCCGACTTCAAACTGATTAATGATAAATATTTCACCACTCGCCGCTTTGACATTACTGCTGATGGTGAACGTATACACACAGCTACAGCAGGTGGCTTGCTGTCAATATCTCTTAGCAACCCTGTGCTTGACTATGTTAATCTATTGGCACTGACCGGCTATCTTACACAGAATTATAAAGATGTGGAACAAATGTATCGTAGAATGGTGTTCAATTATATTGCAGAAAACAAAGACGATCATTGCAAGAATTTCAGCTTTATAGTTACCAAAGACAAGGACAACAAATGGCATTGGCATTTGGCTCCTGCATACGACCTTACTCATTGCACTGAGGGATATAATGGCGAACACGCTACATCAGTAAACAATTCGGCTCACCCATCTTTAGAGGATATGATTGCTGTCGGTATAAAGAATAAAATGCAAGAGCAAAGGTGTAGAGAAATATACTATGAAGTTGAGGATATTATAAAACAGTAATATTAACGATTGATATGACCATAACTGAACATTTCATTTGCGGTAAGCATACAGCTGCCGACTGCGAGGACGGCATTGTCTTAGCCAATGACTTTGCTGCTGTTATCGATGGTAGCACAAGCAAGACCCCGACAAGGCTTGAACCTTCGATGAAGAACGGACGCTTTGCCATGCTGCTCATAAGCGAGTATATCAAGCAGATGCCGGCCGACTATACCATGGACGACTTCTGCCGAGGCATAACGCTTCGCTTTGCTGAAGAATACGACAAACGTGGTATAACGGAACGTATGGCAGGGCATCCAGAGGAACGCCTTACGGCTTCTGCCATTATATATAGCAACAGTAAGAAAGAAGTGTGGATGGTGGGCGACTGCCAAGCTATAATAGACGGAACTTATTACGACAACTCCAAGCCTTACGAACAAGAGATTGCCATGCAACGTGCAGCACTTATAAAGAATGGTATGTCGCCTAAAGATGCACGACGCACTATTGAGCCTCAACTGATAAAGGCTATGCTGGAGGGACAAAACCAACAGTATGCCGTTATTGACGGAACACCAATATATATGCCTGGCACTCACATTGTCAAGGCATCAAATTCTGTTGTGCTTGCATCTGACGGCTACCCTACTCTGCTACCTACACTAAAAGAAAGCGAAAAAGCCTTGGCACACCATCTAATTGATGATCCACAGAACATAGGCGAATTTGTTGCTACCAAGGGACTGGTTGAAGGAAACGTAAGCTTCGACGACCGAACTTACATTAAACTGAAGATATAAATAGATTATATATTTTTTCGCTCATTGAGCAAATACGTGATAAAGTCGTCGGAGATATTTGAGATTTCGTTTTTGTCGTATATAGTCAGCAAGTCTATTACAATAACATCCTGACCAAGACATTCGATGTTTCCCGAATTTTGAAGATAAGCAGGAAGAGGGGATGGAAATTCAATATGATCTTGTGCTGGGCGATAGGTTGTGCAGCCTCAAAAACCAGAGAGTTTTATCTTCTTCCGGAAAAAGACTTTGGCTCATCCTGGCGATTGATGCAATACGATTCAATCGCCATTAATGTAATCGTGGAGAATAAGAAGGGTGGAATAAATTCCTGCGATGTTCCTTATTCTGATGATATTCAGAAGTTTAATGAAGATTATCTTCGTCTGACTTCTGAGGCTGCTGCTGAATGCAAGTCATCATCTTTAGAGAATACGATGGTGGTGGGAACGTCGGCGATGATAGGAACGGAGCTTGACTGCATCGTGAACCAATACACGGATAAGTTTTGTAATCCCATGCTAATGTGGGGGAGTTATCGCCGTGGCTTCTTCCGAACCACGCTCCCAATCTCCTTCCAGTTTCATCACGTACAGATGGATGGCGGTCATGCAGCACAATTCTTAGAATTGTTACAAGCAATAATATATCTTGTATAATAATTAGATTACAGATTATCATATACCTTCGCTCCAAAGTCTTTTGAAAAAATCAATGATATAGATACACTCTACATCTCCAATCTTTCTATTGATAGGATCTAACGAAACTATCAACAAAAAGTATTTAGGTTCCTTACAAGAGCCTCTTCCTTAATTTCTTCTTTAAGATAAACATCAATATATGCAGATAGACGACGATGCGGATTCTGACGCAAAAAAGTACTTTTTCAAGTCTGACGGGCACCAAACAAGAATATACTATCCTCTAACTCATTGTAATATGGCATATACGTTCAATCATACATTATGTATCTATTTGTTTGTATTGCGGATTTTCATAGATTTTCCGCAACAGCATTGCGGATTTTCATAGATTATCCTCAACAAGGATACAATTATTCATTGAAACATACAAGCTTTTTGATATCGTATTTGGCACTAATAGAATAATGTCAAATACGAATATCATATAAGTACATTTTGCATTCTACAACCGCTTATTACAATCCTGCAAAATACGTCTTCAATGCCTCCACATATTTCATCATGGCATTGCGCCCCGTGTCTGTCATCTTGCAGATGGTTCGGGGTTTTACGCCCGAGCCATCTGTAGTCTTTGATATATAGCCTGCTGTGACCAGTTTGTCCAACTGTACACTAAGGTTGCCTGACGTCGATTCTGTCTTTTCCTTGATATAGTTGAAGTCTGCTTCCTCTACATTCAGCAGAATCGACATTACGGCAAGACGCAACTGGCTATGGAGTAATGGATCCAACTCTTTCATTATTGTTGCTTTTTTGCGTTGAAGTTAAGGATATGTCCGGGGATGATAAGGGTAATGACAAAGGACAAAACCATCTGTCCCATCTGCATAATACTGATAACTTGTTCACCACAAACATAGTCGCGAAGCAGTCCTGTGCCAATCACTACACCAAGAAGTCCGCACATCTGTATCGACTTCTCCTTAAGTATCACGCCAGTGGTGTATGTGCCTATACCCGGCAACAACATACCCAACAAAAACATTCCATTCCAACTCCTTACTTCTCCGAAATGTAATAGGCAGCTAATGGCGTAGACTGCAAACACGGCACTAATAATAGCCCACACATTATTTATAGTGTTGCTTGCATAAGTGCTTGCCACATGACTCTTGCGCTTTGCCTTGTAGGTCTTTATTCCTGAGACTGTGAATCCTGCTATAGGTATGGCCATGTAGAGCCAAGCACATCTTGGGTCGTTGGTTGCGAGCAGCATGACAATTACTGCCAACGATATTGCTGCACTAAGATAGCCCCACATAAGGAAACTGTCACCATTGCCTACAGACAAATCCTTCTTTGTCTGATTTATCATTCGAGTGATAAGCTCAAGACTCTCCTGCTCCGAAATCTTCTTCTCTTCCATTTTTTCTTACTTTATTGCGACACACTTATTGCCTATATCAAACGCGATGTGCCAGGTTAAACACTTAGTTTATTTTATAAACCATCTTTGGAAAAAGAGAAGCAAGGAGGTCGACTCTCACTTGCTTTAGCCAGCATTATTCTCTTCTAACACTGATGATTACGGTTGCAAATTTAGCTTAGTTTATTTTATAAACCAAATGATTTGCAACAAAATAGCTAATATTTAACCTTTGTTTACAACTGACTGTCACTTTGCTATTCGCTCGACAATGTTTAGTACCATAGCCGTTTCACCTGGCATATAGAACATGTCTTTGCGTCTTAGCAGCTCTTCATATAGTTGCAAGGCTTTCTTTTCGTATTTGTTATACAACAGTTCTATGGCATAAAGAGCGGCAAGCTTGCTTGGCGAGTATTTGCAGAAAGTCGCCAAAATATAATAATCTACAAAGAAAGGAGGAAAAGTATGAGGTTTCGGAAAAACCATTGTATATTTGCAATAAGAAACAAAAATCCATAGATATGGTAGAGACAAACAACAGAAGATTGCCCGTAGGCATCCAGTCTTTTGAGAAAATAAGAAAGGAAGGATACCTTTATGTTGACAAGACAGATATTATCTGGCAACTTGCCAACACAGACAAAACATATAATTACTTAAGCCGCCCACGCCGCTTTGGCAAATCGGTGCTTGTCGATACTCTCGAAGCTTACTTCACAGGAAAGAAGGAACTCTTCGAGGGATTGAAGATAATGGAAATGGAGAAAGAATGGGTGAAGCGACCTGTAATACGACTTGACATGAGTCAGGCAGGTGCGAGACCAGAAACTGTGCGTAGTTATCTGGACAATGCTTTTCATACTTTAGAAACAGAGTATGGAATTGTTGTACGCCAAGATAGTTCTCTTGCCGTAAGATTCAAGAACATCATTGAGGGTGCTTACAACAAAACTGGACAACAAGTGGCTATCCTCATCGACGAGTACGACTCTCCATTGCAACATTCGTGGAAGACTCCTCAGCACGAAGCATGCACCAGTATCTATAGAGAGGTGTTTGCCATATTGAAAGCTGACGACAAATACGAGAAGTTTGTCTTTATCACAGGCATAACCAAGTTTACACAGATTTCTCTCTTCTCTGTGCTCAACAATCTGAGCAACATCAGCTTTGAGCCGGAATATGCAGCCATCTGCGGTATTACCAAGGAAGAGTTGCTGCGTGATTTCAAGCCAGAAATCAACAAATTGGCAGAATATGAGGGCTGGACATTCGATGAAGCAGTAGCACAATTGACAGCATATTACGACGGCTATCATTTCAGTCGCCGAAATATGGTGGATGTTTTCAATCCATTCAGCCTCATCAATGCCTTGGCAGATTCTGACTTGAAGAATTATTGGGCTTCATCCGGTGCTACCTCACTGCTTCCTAAATTTGTGGATGACATGGATATTCGTTTGAAAGATTTTGATAATTGCGCCTTGTTAAGCACAATTATAGAAACTTCTGACGTGACGGGCGGTGGATCGGAACTGTTTCTTTACCAGTCGGGCTATCTCACGATTAAGGGTTACATGAACGGTACTTACCTTCTTGGCATTCCCAACTTCGAGGTAAAACAAGCATTAAGCGAAATTGTATTGCCTACACTTGCCATGCGCAAGAGTAACGACATGCAATCGACACAGGCTTTTCTTAATCTCTACCTCAGCGTGGGCAACCTCCCCGAAGCCATGAAATGCCTTAAGGCTCTCATTGCGGATGTGCCCTATAGCAACAAGAAGCTTGCAAGCATGGATATGGAAGAGCGATACCGCCTTATTATGAGCACAATTTTCAATGCCATCGGTTGCAGGGTGGAAGTGGAGAAGATGATTGCTACTGGCAGAATAGATATGGTGGTGGAGGCTACCAACATCATCTATGTCCTCGAACTGAAACTAAGCAACAACGGCGGTATTGATGCAGCAACCGAACAGATAAGAGCCAAGCAATATGCCGAACCTTTCAAAGCTGACAAACGTAAGGTTATTGCTCTTGCTATAGAACTTGACGAAACGGGAAAAGGATTGAAAGACTGGAAAGAAGTGGATTAAATAAGATTGCAACGCTATCAAAATGTCCGTTCGGTGTCACGGAACGGACATTTTAAGACTAAAAGGATAATATATGAATAAAGAAAAACACGATTTCTTTTTCCATTCCAACGAGGTGAACCATATCAGCAAGGAGGATTACGACAAGATAGAACTATTGGTGAATGCGGCAAAGGCTTTTGCCCGCAGCACCTACCAGTGCGTCTATATCATCGACTATTTTCATCAGGACTTCATCTATGCATCAGATAACCTCGCTTATCTCTGCGGATTGGAACCGGAGCAGTTGATGGACGCAGGCTATCAGATGTATATCGACCATGTTCCGGATGCCGACCTGCAGATGCTGCTCGAAGTGAATAAGAAAGGTTTTGATCTTTTCAATGAATTGCCTGTGGGCGACCGACTTGACTATACTATCTCGTACGACTTTCATCTTACCAATGGCAATAATAGCCGATTGATTCATCATCACCTAACTCCGATACTTCTTTCTGATGACGGAAGAATATGGCTTGCTCTTTGCACCGTATCGTTGGCGGCAACCGACGAACCAGGACATATTATAATGCAGAAGGATGGTGAACGCGACTATTATGAATATTCCACATTGCGCCACAAGTGGGAAAAGAAAGAAGGCATAACCTTGAGC
>OJML01000220.1_pt1 | contig 36251 bp, 33 predicted proteins | sample 1597221 | NCBI WGS metagenome assembly OJML01 (sample SAMEA2452123, study PRJEB22498) | human gut metagenome | biome: human feces; feature: human gut; material: feces | place: Australia | collected 2012 | reverse complement strand
CGTCTTTTGCTTTTTATGAAACTATAATGAGTTATTTATCCGTTACAGCCCCTTTCATTATTGTTTATTCACTTCCTGCATATACATTTCAGCGATGTATGAAGGTCCACTCCACCAGAGTTTTGTAGTTTCATCGTAGAGGAATTTACCCGTTTTAGAGGACAAGAAATCGATTAATATATCTTTTCTATCTTTACCTGTTTCTTCTGCAATTTCTTCTACCACCATCGCAATAAGAAGATCTATGGTATAATCCATTCTTTCCTTTGAAAGTTTCACCATATCTTCTCACCCTTTCTTTTCAAGAAATCAGTGATATCATCTAAAACAGCTTCATCACCTTCACAACTAAATATTCCATAACCTATCTCAATATATCCAAGAACATCATATTCTTTAAATAAGTGAATAACCTGTTCAACAGGTAAATGCCACTCTTCTGAAGCGAGTCGAATTAATCTCGTCTGCATGAAAGTTATTTCTGTTTCCTTACGCATTATGAATTCACCTTAATCAAACGTTACAAGTTTCACAATATTCTTATGACTCTTATTAAAGAGTGTAGAAGCACCCACACATACACGTTCACCACATGATGAGAAGATAATAGATGTATCAGAGGCTGTTTCTTCATAACCAGTAATACACATCCAATGCCATGTTTCTTCTTCTAAAATTTGTGCTTCATGAGTTAAGATCAACATACCAATAGGATGCCCCTGATCAATAGCTGTTTTCACAAAATGTACACCCTGTTCAGGAGATTCAGTAATCTTCTGATAAATAGGTTCTACATCTAAACCAATATGTTTCATATACTTCTTAAAGTTCTTCGCAAACTTATAGAAATAAGGGAAACCCATAATACCTGGAGTATTGAGTTTAAACATCTTTGTCATCAGTTCTAGAAAATCCGGATAAGAGATATCTAGCTTATGTTCATAGAAACAGGCCATATCTGCAGCACAGACACTTGCACATCCTGCACATCTTGCCCATTCATCTGAAAACCAATCCTGGTCTCCACCATAATAGTCTTGATTGTCTTTATGAAAGATCATGATAGGAAGTTCTTTTTTCATTTCATATACTCCTTCATATGGATTTTCAAAATAAAGCAGTTTTCTCCTTCTACATCTCCTTCAATGATATAGGTATCATCACTATGAGTGAGATAGAGTTCAATTGTCTGATGAGCGAGTATTTCTTTTTTATAGTTAATAGAAATAGAATCCATGAAATGATTTTCATAGGCTTCTACAGGAATCAAGTTAGAAGCAATACGTAAATAATGGGTATTGTTTAAATGTCTATTTGTATCTATATCACTATAAGGTACAGTATAAGTACTTACTAATTGTCTATCATCTTGCGTAAAGAGTGTTTCTGGGTCTTCTTTGACCAATTCTGGATTCTCAGGAAGAGTGAGTCCTGCACGCTTAGGAGATGTAATACGACGTCTCTTTAGGTCAATAAGAGTCCAGATAGAACGACATTCCCCAATACGTCTACCTTCTTTTTCTATATAGTAGAATCGAGGAAAAATCACATTGGAATAATGTCCAATATCTGTAGTAAGAGTAATTTCATCATCTTCATAAATAGGTTCAGTTAATATAAGTGATTGTTTAGAAACAACATATCCATACTTCCCTTTCATGGATTCTTTATAGAACCCTGATAGAGAACCATCTGCAGTTGCTAGACGTGAGAAATAGACAAAAATATTTTCATCTCTTAAACGACCTGTATAGTCGCATTGATCGTTCTGTATTGTGTAATGAAGTGTATACATTTTCATTTTCCCCCTTTTTTTATGTATTATACTTCTTCTTTTTCATTTGTCCATACAAATAGGGTATAGCCAAATTGAACAGTTCAATGTATAATTATAAGAAGAATAAAGGAGAGAACAGAATGGATCAGGTTTTAATTATACTTGCATTTCTTGTTGGACTCGTTGGTCTCTACTTTACATATATGATTGTAAATGTAGTTGTAACTATTATTAAATCTAAGAAAAGAGATCATTCATTAAAATTCTGTATGAGTCCTGCAGGTAAGGCTTTTTATATTGGTCTTACAGTACTTTATTTTGTAGTATTATTTGGTTGTATCGCTTTTATGATTTCAACATACAATACTCACAAAATGAACTACATTTCAAACGCTTTAAGTGTATGGGCTATTTATTCAATCATCTATTCAATGCAGATTGCGAACCTTGTATTAGTTGGTAGAAAAAATATGCTTGTAGGTCGTCTTCTTATCGATTATCGTAAGATGAAGAAAATCAACTTCAATACAAATAATGAAATCACATTTGTATTCGCACAAAAGAACTTTAGATTCTCGACACGTTGGGTTGATAAACAGCTTTTAAGAAAAGCAGTAACAGGAAGAAGCTAATAAAAAAGGATTCCGTGAGGAATCTTTTTTTGTTTACTCTGGTTTTTCAAACTGACTATAGTAAAGGTTATGATAGAAACCATTCTTCTTTAATAGTTCTTCATGTTTACCCTGTTCAATGATATGTCCATCATTCATCACAATAATCTGATCTGCTTTTTGAATAGTAGAAAGACGATGGGCTACAATAAAGGTTGTTCTACCAATCATCATTGTATCAAAAGCATCCTGAATTTGTCTTTCTGTACGTGTATCAATAGATGAAGTGGCTTCATCAAGAATCAACATAGGTGGATTTGCGAGCATAATTCTTGCGATAGATAAAAGCTGTCTTTGTCCTTGTGATAAGTTACTGCCTTCTTCTGCGAGCATCGCATCATAGCCACCTTTTAACTGAATAATGAATTTATGAGCATGGGCTTTTTTCGCAGCTTCGATGATTTCTTCATCTGTCGCATTATTTGAGCCATACGCAATATTATCTCTAATAGTACCTTTAAATAACCATGTATCCTGTAATACCATACCATAGAGACTTCTTAAGTAAGAACGATCCATCGTTTGTGTATTGATACCATCAATAGAGATAGAACCACTTTGAGGATCATAGAAACGCATTAATAAGTTAATCAATGTTGTTTTACCACATCCTGTAGGTCCTACAATCGCAATTGTTTCACCTGCATTGACATGAAGATTAAAATCAGTGATCAATGGTCTTTCAGGTGTATAACTGAAATTCACATTGTTTAAGTCAATAACACCTTGTGGATTATCAATAGTCTCGGGATGTTCTGGGTTTTTAATAGCTGGTTCATCAATAATCTTAAAGACACGCTCAGCACAGGCTAAAGCTGTTTCTAATTCAGTAAATACGTTAGAAATATCATTAAATGGCTTTGTGTACTGATTGGCATAAGTCAAGAATGAAGATAAACCACCTACTGTAAGACCACCACCAATGACACTAAAGGCACCATAGATACATACTGTATCATAAACAATCGCATTCACAAAACGTGTAGAAGGATTCGCCAGTGCACCTAGGAACTGTGATTTAACACCGCTCTTAAATAAACGATCATTGATTTCATCAAACTTCTCTTCATTGATTGATTCATGTTGGAATGCTTTGACGACTTTCTGGTTTCCTACCATTTCTTCTACATAACCACTCATTTCTCCACGAATAGATAATTGTTCCTGGAAGAACTTGAATGTATATTTCGCAATAAGTGTTGCGACAATGAGAGAAAGTGGTGTTAATACAATCACAATCAAAGCCAGCTTGACATTCACATATAACATAAAGCCAATTGTGCCTAAGATTGTCGCAATACCACCAAAAAGATTAGTAAAGCCCTGTAATAAACCATCTGAAATCTGATCAATATCGGCAATCATACGGCTCATCATATCACCATGTGTATGAGAATCGATATAAGAAAGAGGTAAGATCTGGTATTGTTTAAAGAGTTCTGTTCTTAAGTCTCTTGTGATTTCATAAGTCATCTTATTAGATGCTCTAACTAAGAAATAGTTGAATAATGCAGTCATCAATACAGAGAATGCAATATAGAAGATCTTTTGACTGAGTCCCTGGAAGAAAACCTGATGATAACCAATCATCTGGTCAATGGCTTTCCCAATAAGAATTGGTGTCAAAAGAGTGAATATAATATTAATTGTAGAAAATAATAATGCACCTACAAGATAGATACGATAAGGACGACAGAATGCCATAAGTCTTTTTAAAGTGCTTTTATTCTTCATTATTCTGTCCTCCTTCCATCTGTGACATAACAATTTCCTGATAGACATCACATGTATTCATAAGCATGTCATGAGTACCTTGTCCTACGACTTCACCATGGCTTAATACCACAATAGAATCTGCATGCATTAAAGCACTCACTCTTTGAGAGACAATAATAACTGTCATATTAAGCGTACTTAAGGCTTTTCTAAGTTTTGCATCTGTCGCAAAGTCGAGTGCACTGGCACTATCATCTAGAATAAGTATTTCTGGTTTTTTGACTAATGCACGGGCAATAGTGAGTCTTTGTCTTTGTCCACCAGATACATTCTTACCACCCTGTTCAATATAAGTGTCTAAGCCTTCTGTCATCTTATCGACGAATTCTTTAGATTGTGAAAGTTCTAATGCTTCATAGATTTCTTCATCAGTGGCATGAGGATGACCCCATTGCATATTTTCTCTGATTGTTCCTCCAAAGAGTGTGGCCTGCTGAGGTACAATACCAATCATATTTCTTAAATCCTTGAACTTATATGATTTAATAGGAAGATCTTTGATACGGATTTCACCTTCAGTGACATCATAAAAGCGAGGAATCAGGTTAATAAGTGTTGTTTTACCTGAACCTGTACCTCCAATGACACCGATTGTCTGACCTGGAAGGATATTGAATGACACATCAGTTAAGGCATTGCCTGAATAGTATGAGAATGAAACATGATCATAAGTAATAAGGTTCTGATAGTCACTTGGAGCCTCATTGATTCCCTGGACAATATCTTGTTTCTGACTTAATACATCTACACATCTTTTATATGATGCACTGGCTTTATTTAAAATCACAATAACATTCGCAAAGACATACATAGAAAGTAGGATCTGGTTCATATAATTAATAAGTGAGATGACTTCTCCCTGTGTCATACTACCTGCATTGATTTTAAAGCCTGAGATATAAAGAATTGCGATAATCCCAAAGTTCACAATGATTGTAGTAGCTGGATTTAATACAGCACTGAGGTTACCTGCAATAATCTGCTCTTCTTTTTGTTTTGTGGTTGTTGATTCAAAACGTTTTTGTTCATTATCCTGCTGGTTAAAAGCACGAATGACTCTGACACCTGAAAGATTCTCTCTTGTGATAAGAGATACGTTATCTAGGATATGCTGGATATGAGAATACATAGGCGCTGTATGACTCATCACAAAATAGATACTAAACGCAATAAGTGGTGCCACAATCACAAAGATAAGTGCTACCTGCCAGTTAATCACAAAACTCATGATCAAAGAACCAATAATTAAAAATGGTGATCTTGAACATAAACGAATAACCATGGCGACAGCTAACTGAATCTGATTGATATCATTGGTGATTCTTGTGATTAAAGAGGGTGTACCAATAATATCAAGATCCTGATAATCATAACGGTTGATTGCACGATACATATCTTTACGCATAAGTGTACCTACACCCTGTGATGTAAGAGACGCAAAGTACTGACACACTAGTGAACTTGCATATCCTACTGTAGATAAACCAAAGATCACAAAAGCCATCTTTGTAATATAGTTTGTATTATGTACTGCAACACCATTATCAATAATAAGAGCTACAGCCATTGGTATACATAATTCTAGAAATGCTTCTATAAGTTTAAATATGAAGCCTGAAATGGCCTGCCATTTATAAGGCTTTAAATATTTTATTATATACATATTTTTCCTCCCTGTCCTTGCAACATTATAATCCTGTTTTATACTATATGTATAATATATATTTTATATAGAATCTATAGGAGATGCATATGGAACTAAAACAGATGAAATACTTTAAGACAATTGTAGAAGAAGGGACTATAACACAAGCTGCACGTGTATTACATATTTCACAGCCGCCTCTTTCTATGCAGTTAAAAGCGATAGAAGAAGAATTAGATACAATACTGATAGAGAGAGGACATCGTCATATCACATTAACGCCTGCAGGGCACTTATTTTATCGTAGATGTAATCAGATGTTGAATTTATATGAACAGACAAGTAAAGAAGTACAAGGAGCTGCCACACAGATCTTACGTTTTGGGATTACTTCTTCTAATGGTTATTTAATTACACATGAGCATATGGATGTGTTTAGAAAGAAATATCCTAAGTTAGATATTCACATGAAAGAAGGAACAACCTATGAGATGATGGATGCCTTGCTAGCTCATGAAATAGATATTGCGTTAGTCAGAACACCTTTTGATTCTACAAATGTGAAATCATTTTTATTTAAGCCTGAACCAATGATTGCGGTAGGACCTTCTACTCTTGTGAATGAAAAAAAGAACCATCTCATTGATTATCGAGATGATCCTGTTTTGATTCACAGACGTTATCGTCAGTTTATAGTAGATTATTGTTTAAATGAACTCCAATTCCAGCCACATATCCCTATTATTACAGATGATATACGTACTGCCCTAGTATGGGGTTCAATATTAGATCAGGTGGTTATTATACCTGAAGCGGCTATACCATATATAGACTTAAATTCACAGACCTATACTAAACTTAAAGACAAGGGTCTCTATACATCTGCAGCCTTTATCACAAGAAAAGAAGAACTATCTCCAATCATAGAAACATTTATTTCTTTAATTATTAAAGACTACAAGATTTAAACTGTTCTTCTTTACTTCTAGATGATAATGAGATGCTTTTACTTCTTCACCATCTAGGTTACATGGATACTGAGATTCTACATCCACTTCATCTACAGTAAAGACATGAGCATGTTTATCCTGATCAAGTGTTTCACTTACTATCTTCTTAATATATAAAGGAATGAGACCTTTATTAATTTGATCAAGAATCACAATATTCATGAGACCATCTTCTAATGAGGCATGAGGAGCAATCTTATAACCCCCACCATAATATTTCGCATTGGCACAAGCACATAAAGTAACAGGCCCTTCATATAATAGTGTTCCATGGCTGGTCATCTTAATATGATAAAATGGATATTGGGCAAAGTTTCTTAGAATAGAATACTCATATTGATGTCCTTTAAACACCTTAGGAATCTTCACATCATCATGAACATGATTCGCAATCACACTATCACAGCCAAAACAGGCATTATTAATAAAATAACGATTATTCATTAACACTGTATCAATAGGAATTGTTTTACCCTTTAAAGATGCTTTAAGTACTTCTTTAGAATCATTATTCTTAGAAATCATCTTAAAGAAGTCATTTCCTGTTCCATAAGGAATAACTACGAGTTCATGAGGTGTACCTACAAGTCCCTGAATCACCTGGTTCAACATTCCATCCCCACCAACACTATAAAAACGTGTTGGTTCTTTATAATGTTTAATAATCTTCTTAGCGTGATCAGGATAAGTACTCATAAATATGTCATAATCATAACCCTGCATTACTTCTCTAATTGTTTCTATAAACGGATGATGATCATAATCATCATCCACTGGTTTAAGTAAAAATATGTGTCTCATTATAGTTCTCCAAAAAAAGACTGGATCAGCATCCAGTCTAGATCATATCAATAGTTTCTAGCCACTCTTTAACGCCTTTGACATCAGAAAATGCCTTTGCGCGCTTAAAGTTCGCATTTGGTATCATCTTATTAAAGTGAGCAACACTCTTCTTGCTGGAATATTTCACATGGCCACGCCAGTTCTTTTCACTTGTACACATAGGCACAATTGTTTTACCTGATAAGTCATAATCCATACAGAATGAATCAATAATTAAAGGTTCATCCTTTTCCCAGCATGGATAAATAAGATATACAGTCTTGTATTGATTAATATCATCAATTTGATTTTTAAGAGTAGGTAATGTATCTAATACATGTTTATTCTTATAATCATGTTTATTTTCTTTTAGTGCTTTCGCATAAGCTTCTCTTTCTTTTCTATGTTCTTTGATTCTCTTCTTATAGTCTGTAGAGTACTTCTTAGAAGTCTGTAAACAAAGTAAGTCCCCTTCTGTATATGACTGTACTTGTTTAGCAAGTTTACGTTCTTCTCCATTGAATGAATAATATACAATCAATGTATCACTGAGACCACCTGTAATAGTTAAGGGGGCATCATTTTCTGAATATTTGGTATTATAAGTACATCCTGATAATGTGATCAACATCAAACATAAGAATGTAATGATTGATTTTTTCATAAAAAATCCTCCTCGGACACCATTATAACATATTTCCTAGAAAAAAAATAATGAGTTCACAATGTGTTCATAGATAAAAAGCATAATAGTACCTGTAAAGAGAAAGCAACTCCCTATAATAATAACAGCTTCCTTTTTACCAAGAGTGATCCCTAAAATAATTTCCAAACTCCCTTCAAAATAACTCTTGAAATAAACAACGATCAGGTATCCCTTCCTGATCGTTTTGTTTTATTTCAATTTTAGATATTCTTCTTCATCCACTGCTTCAAGCCACTCGTTTGAAGCATTTTTATTTGGGACACTTTCTGCAATATGTACAAAATAGCTTTCTGGTGCTGCACCATGCCAATGTTTGATTTCTGGCGCAACATAAACTGTATCGCATGCATTAAGTTCCTGAGCAGGTTTTCCCTATTCCTGGTAATGTGATTAACCTCAAACATAAGAATGTAATGATTGATTTTTTCATAAAAATCCTTATCGGACCTCATTATAACATATTTCCTAGAAAAAAATAATGAGTTCACAATGTGTTCATAGATAAAAAGCATAATAGTACCTGTAAAGAGAAAGCAACTCCCTATAATAATTAAAGCTTCTTTTTGCCAAGAGTGATTCCTAAAATTTCCTAAACTCCCTTCAAAATAACTCTTGAAATAAACAACGATCAGGCTTCCCTTCCTGATCGTTTTGTTTTATTTCAATTTTAGATATTCTTCTTCATTCACTGCTTCAAGCCACTCGTTTGAAGCATTTTCATTTGGGACACTTTCTGCAATATGCACAAAATAGCTTTCTGGTGCTGCACCATGCCAATGTTTGATTTCTGGCGCAATATAAACTGTATCACCTACATTGAGTTCCTGAGCAGGTTTTCCCCATTCCTGATAATACCCTCTTCCTGCAGTACATAATAAGATCTGTCCTGCACCATGATGGATATGCCAGTTGTTTCTGCATCCTGGTTCAAAAGTAACATTAGAAATAAGCACTTCCTGATCATTAATAGGATAGAGATAACTATTACCTACAAAATACTTAGCATATGCTGTATTCAATTCACCAATAGGATAAGGACTCTGTTTCTTGATATCTTCTAAAGTATAATTCATGATTATTTCTCCATTTCATGTATACATCTGATCGCATTTAAAGTACGTGGATAACCGATATAAGGCATGCAGTTAGAAATCACATTAAGGAGATAATGTGCATCATTACCTACATGGAAGTTTCCACCAATATGAGATTTTAATTGTGGTTCAGTACCGAGTGCTGATAGAAAACAGAATGTAATCATTTCTCTTTGTGCTCCAGTGAGTCCCACTCTTGTATAGTAATCACCAAAGCAGTTACCTGCGAGCCATCTCTTGATATGGCGTTCTTCTTCAGGACCACTTGTTTGGAATCCTCTCATATGTTCACCAAAGAGTTCACATTGTTTTTCATTACCAAGTTCTATACGATTGTCTCTATTTGTGGTAGACGCACTCTTTAATGGTTTATTCACATATTTATTCATAATAGTGAGGAATGGATAAACCATACCAATACCAAGATAGGCCACGGCTTGATAAAGGACTTCCTGGATTTCATCAGCTGTGAGATATTTCAATAAATCACCTAACATATCCTTAAATAAATCATGAGCTTTTGTGCCTACAAGTACTGCAGTAATAGATAAGTATCGACTCTTATCATCCAAAGTAGTATCATTGATTACTTCTTCACCTATAAAATGGGAATAAAAGTCATAGAATTCTGGATCTTTGTCTTTAAAATTTTCCATAAATGTATATTTCATAGTCTTCACCTCTACAACTATTCTATTAATAATAAGTAGAAAAGTACAATGCCAGTTTTGTATTATGCTATAATGTGGGTGCATAGTGAGGAGGAATATTAAATGATTGAAATTGGACAAGTTGAACAATTATTAGCTGTTTCTAAATATGGAACATTATCTAAAGCGGCTGAAGCATTACATATCTCTCAGCCAGCTCTTTCTCGTGCCATGCAGAAACTTGAAGAAGAACTGCAGGTTCCTATTTTTGACCGTGAAAAGAATCGTATTACTTTAAATGCGACTGGTAAAGTGGCTGTTGATTATGCACAGAAGGTATTATTTTCTGCAAATGATATGATTGCTCGTGTACGTGAATATGATCGTATGACTCATACAATTAGTATTGGATCATGCGCACCTGCACCTTTATGGGACTTAGTACCTTATGCTAGTAAGATATATGAAGATATGGCTATTTCTTCAGAAATAAAAATGCCAGATATCTTATTATCTGGTTTAGAGAATGATTTATATACAGCTGTTGTATTAAATGAGATTCCTGATAGTAAAGAATTATATTATGAGTTATATGATACAGAAACATTGTATTTCTCATTAGCACCTGATCATCCTCTTGCTGATAGTAAAGCATTATTCTTTAAGAATCTAGATGGTCAGACAATGCTGTTGTATTCTAGAATTGGTGTATGGTATCCTATGCATTTAGAAACACAGCCTCATACTCATTTTATTCTTCAGGATAATAGAGAAGTATTTATGGATCTGACTCAGAATTCTACTCTTCCTACATTTATTTCTAATTTATCTATAGAAAGAGATGGCAAGCCAGATAATAGAAAGATTATTCCAATCATAGATAAAGAAGCGACTAATAGTTTCTATCTTGTATGTAAGAAAAAGAATAAGAAACTATTAGAACCACTTTATCGTGCTGTAGAAAAAAGATTAGAAAAGAAAAAGAAGTAGTTATTAAAAACTACTTCTTTTTAGAATCCTAGATAACCTAGAATAGCACTGACATAGAATAAGATACCTGCAACGATTAATAAATAGTTAGACCAAGTGCTTTTCTTCTTTAAATAGAATGTATTCGCCTGTTCCCCTAAATAAATAGGATATTCCTGTCCTTTTACATAATCTTTTTCAATCTTTTCTACTTTAAATTCCTGGATAGATGCCTGGTTATACTTCTTTGTACCATAAGAATACTGGAAGATAGGACGACAATATAAGTTATTGACTTTCTTATAACCATGGTAAATTCCTTTAATTTCTCTTTTATCTTTCTTAAAGAAGATTTCATAGATTCCATAAGCCATGAGTAGTGTTCCTAAAATAATAGATAGGATAATCATGAATGGAGATCCTGATTTAAAAGAGAAGAATGAAGTGTTCATATTCATATATTCTACCTCCATAGAGTATTCTACCAATATTTCGTGAGTAAACAATATTTTTTTTGATTTTTCGTGTATAATATAGAATGTAATTAAAGGGGGTTCTCATGGATATTATTAAAAACTTAAAGTCACGTTTTGATTCTGTGCAATGTGATTTTCTTATTGCGATTGCCGCAATATTCCTTCCTTTCTATATTACTGTAGTGATTCATGCAATTATATTCTTTAAATGGATTAAACAGGGTGAAGTAAAGAAAGGTTATGAAGAAACAAAACGAAGTAAATATATTATTTTCTTTTCAGCACTTATTTTCTTAACAAGTGTCTTTTATCAGAACTGGCCAGGAGCTGGTGTATCATTAGGTTATTTTATGTTATATAGTATGACACTTGTATATAGACGTCATGCAAGTGAAGAACTATTTGATACAATGTTGAATATAGTGATTGGTTTAAGTGTATTTGCAAGTGTATGGGCTATTATTGAATATATCTTCATCTTAAGACAGTTTGATCTTGAGGGATGGTATTTGGTTGTATTTAATGCACCACAGTATCGTACGAATGCGATGTTCTTTAATGCGAACTACTACGCAATGATGATTGAGTTCTTTGTGGCTATTTGCTTCTATAAGTTCTTGAAGTATACTCATAATCATGGATTCATGAATCATATTAAAGAAATAGTGATTATTGGTTTAATTACATTACTTAACTTATTCTGTCTATATTTAACAGGATGTCGTACTGCATGGCCTGCACTTGCTGGTGGTCTTGCGATTATGTTGTTGTTTAATCGTAATTATAAGAGTTTTGGTGGTATTTGTGCTGTAGGTGCAGCGGGTGTTGGTTTCTTTATTGCGAAACCTCAATATATTCCACGTATGAGCAATATTGTGAAATACTTAGGGGTAAGAAGACATATCTGGCAAGTTGCTATTCAGAATATTAAGACACATTTCTTATTTGGTGAAGGACCTATGACATACTGGCATATTTATGCACAATATAGTGGGCATCCTACACAGCATTCACATAATATCTTTATTGATCCTGTTTTATGTTTTGGGATTATAGGATTATTAGTGATTGCACCGTTCTTCATTGAAAATATTAAACGTTTATATCGCTTATTAAGAACTAAGTGTAACCCTACTCTTGTTGCTTTAATTGTAGGCTATATTGTGATGATTTATATTCATGGATTACTCGATTATACTATCTTCTTTGTATCAACTGGATTCTTATTTGCGATGATAGTAAGCAGCTTTGACATTTATAGAAAAGAAATTGATCAATAAGGCAATGATTCATTGCCTTTTTATAAAGGAGAAAAAGAATGGATAAAAAACTATACGAGACTTATGTAAGAATCTTAAATAAGGAACTCGTAACTGCCATGGGATGTACAGAACCTATCGCAATTGCGTATGCAGGAAGTCTCGCAAGAAAGACATTAGGTGGTATGCCAAATAAGATCTTGATTGAAGTCAGTGGTAATATCATCAAGAATGTTAAGAGTGTTATTGTGCCTCATACTCATGGAAACAAAGGTATTGAAACAGCCGCCTGTATTGGGATTACAGGCGGAGATGCAGAAGCAGAATTAGAGGTTATTAGTCATGTGAAGGAAGAAGATATTATTGCGATGACTGAACTTATGAAGAGTGCCTCTATTAAGGTACAGCCTTTAGAATCCCCTTATTCTTTAGATATTCGTTTAACTGTATCTAATGATGAACATGAAGCAATGGTACATATTGCGGGAACACATACACATATTGTAGAAATGACAAAGGATAATGAAACTATTGTATGTAGAGAAGCATTGAAACAGACTATTGATGAAGATTATCTCACTCTTACTATGCATGATATTTATACTTTTGCGAAAGAAGTAGAGATTGATGATGTAAAAGAGTTATTAGATCAGATGATTGCATGTAATACTGCCATTGCACAAGAAGGAATGCATGGTGATTATGGGGCTAATATTGGTAAAGTAATTGCGATTCGAAAAGATTTACCAAGTCTATTAAAGGCCTATGCAGCAGCTGGTAGTGATGCGAGAATGAATGGTTGTGAACTACCTGTAGTAATTAATTCTGGTAGTGGTAACCAGGGATTAACTGTATCTGTACCTCTTATTGTTTATGCAGAAAGAGAACATCTAGATAAAGAGAAGTTATATCGTGCTCTTGTGATTTCTAACTTAACAGCCATTCATTTAAAAACTGAGATTGGTCGTTTATCTGCTTTCTGTGGTGCAGTAAGTGCAGGTGCTGCATGTGGTGCAGGACTTGCTTATTTAAAGGACGCAAGTGAAGAAGTGATGAATCATACAATCGTGAATGCCTTAGCTATTACTTCTGGTATTATCTGTGATGGTGCTAAAGCAAGCTGTGCTGCAAAGATTGCGGTCAGTGTAGAAGCTGGTATTCTAGGTTATGATATGTATATGAATGGTCAGCAGTTCTATGGTGGAGATGGTATTATTTCTAAGGGTATAGAAAATACAATCCACAATATCGGTGTATTAGGAAGTCAAGGTATGGCTTCTACTGACCAGGAAATTATTAAAATTATGTGTGAATAGTAAAAGCTGCCGATTATGGCAGCTTTTAGTGTCCTATTTCGTCATATGTATACAAGTGTATATCATGTTCTTTAAGATAGTCTTTGAGTTCTTCTGAACATAACATTTCTGCTTCTTTTGTACGATCAAGAGTGAGAGAAGAAGTACGTAGTATCTGCGCATCTAGGTATCCTGGATGACAAACTAATAAATCACAACCATCATCATGTGCATTCTCTACCATTTCTTTAAAAGATTTAAAAGGATCATAGCCTTCCTTCATACTCTCCATATGCATATAGAGTTTTTCTCCTGCCAGATCAGCAGGTGTCCCATCAAAAGAAATATCGTTGAACTTTAAATTGTGTCTTTTCGCAACAATTTCAATACCTTTTAATAGATTATCACTGGCTACTGCATGGGCTTCAAAATAAGAAGGTTCTTGATGTGTAATTTCTTTAAATCTTTCATATTGTGCTTCTATTTCTATAATGGCTTCTTCTAGTACTACAAAGTCTTCTTTACTTTGTCTATATGTTCTACTTGATTTGAATTGTCCATTCTCATCTACAAGACTAGGAATTAGTTTTGGATCACTAATAGGAGTACCAATACATACATTGGTATGCTGCCCTAAACAGACATCTAAATCCTTTACAAGTTCATAGCCTTCTACTGAATCAGGCATATTCACCATGAAACCAATATTCTTAATCACACCTTTCTTTACTGTATCATAGATACCATAATTCACACCTCGGCTGTAACCTAAATCATCAGCACGTACCATAATCTTCATAAAAAATCCTCCTAAATAAAAATGATCCTGGTTATCATACTTATTATATATATACAATACATAATAAGATCATACCGCCAGGATCACTTCTTTCTATATATAGTTTACCCTATAGTGTAAACGTTGTCAATCGAGACAAATAAAAAACCAAGTGCACTGCCACCTGGTCTAAACGCAATATATTTCCGCGACTAGACGAATATTATTGCGTGTTAATTATACGTGAACATATTGTTTAATGCAAGGGCTAAAGTGAAATAAAATAATGGTGCCGACTGCAGGAATCGAACCTGTGACCTACGCGTTACGAGTGCGTTGCTCTACCTACTGAGCTAAGTCGGCATCTAAGTATAGTATAGTCTTCTTCTATTTAAAAACAAGTAAAAACCACTGGAGGAGAGCCAGTGGTTCTAAAAAAAACAATTTAATACAATTAGAAGGGAGTTTTATTTATGAATCGTAAACAGGACGCTTTTATTATTAGGGAGTGGCCCTCTTTACAGTTATTACTATAATCTTAGTATATGAACTAATTATGAACATAAATAAAAAAAGATCTGACTCCCTATTTCAGACCTTTCCAAGAGCTATTCTAATCGTAATACGACTCCCACAGTCATATTAGCATACTTTTTCTATAACAACAATATTTTTGTTACGCTTTGTTTTCCATATCCTTTATTTTTTCAATAAAAGCAGGATCATATTTCTTTCTTAGGCTCTTTCCAGCAATAAAGCTTGGTGAAGTAATAAGAGGACCATACTTCAACTGGATACAGGCATCTAGATATAAGCCAAATACAGATGAAATATAACTATATGACTTGTTTAATGCATAAATACGATAGAGGTTTAATTCATTAAAAATAGATTTATCTGCCATAATGCAGGCTACTAGTTTAGAACCTTCATAGATAGGATATGCGTAACCTGTTTCTAATCCAACTCTATACATCTTGTATTTAACACCGTCATACTTTAATGCAAAGTAACCTGATTGTGATGTCAATCCTGTTTTCTGATAAAGAATACCTGGTTTTTCTTCCTTAAACAACATTGCATACTTCTTATGTCCTACTTGATTCCATTCAGGCTTAGTTTTATCAGGATCATAAATTAATGAAAATTTACGTGAGAGAAAATTACCTTGAATTTCTCCTCCTTGATTAAACTGTTTAGGTAAAGAGGCTCCACCAAGTTTATTATTTCCTTTTACAATTTCATAATCTATATTAAAAATAGATAAAATCTGGTTTAAGTCTATTATCATAACAAACACGCTCCTTTCCCATATTTTAACATTATTATTCGCTTTTAAAAAGAGTTCATTATGTATATAATTAATTCGAAAGAGGTGAAGTGTATGGCTATTAAAGTAAAAGCAAAGGATGCAGATACTCTAGAGGAAGAACTAGAAGAATGGTCATTAGGTGTCAATCTTGTAAATACAGCACCTACTCAAACAAAAGAAACCGTCACTTTTAGTACAGACCAAATAAAAAAAGATAAGTCTAAGAGAACGACTTATCTTAATGATGATCTAGAAGATCCTACATTATAAGCACTTAGGTGCTTATTTTTTTTCTTTTAAAAGATCTCTGATTTCTTCTAGTAATGCAATATCTTCTGGTTTTGGTGCAGGGACTGCTTCTTCTTCCTTCTTACGGAAGCTCATTACCTTATTAATCGCTTTAATGCAGATAAAGATACAGAAAGCCATTAATAAGAAGTTAATAAGGTTAGAAAGGAATGATCCATACTTGATATTAATATTATCTACTTTAAGTGTAAGTTCTGTAATATCAGATGGAATCTTAATAATTGCAGATAATACAGGCATGATAATATCCTGTACAAGAGATGTGACAACAGCAGTGATAGCAGTACCTAAAATAACCCCGACAGCCATATCAATGACATTGCCTTTAAATGCGAATTCTTTGAATTCATTCCAAAGTTTTTTCATCTTGCTTTCTCCCCTTATGCTAAGTTATGCAGCAGGTGTTTCGTCTTCTTCCTGATGACCGCTTATAGCCTTGATGAATTCCTTGCTGATAATAAATGCCTGATCAAAAGGGTTGACTAATAAAGCATCGTATTCTCCAGCACCTAAGAATGTAGCAATATGCTGATCAAATGGACGACATTCGCTGATTAATACCTGCCCTTCCTTTAATTCAACATTATCTTTGATACCCCATTTATCAATCTGTTCATTAGATGTAAAGAGTGGTAAATAGCTTAATTCATTACCTTCATCATCCTCTGCAGATAATGAAGGAATAATCATAGGTGCATCCTTTTTTAATTCATAGGTACCATCTGGTAATGTCATTAAATCTGATTTATTCACAATCGTCATTAATGCAAGACATGAACGTGATACTAAATCATCCATAACTAAAGAGAACTTTTCTTTTTCTTCTTCACCTTGTGCTTCCATATATTCATCATATAACCAAGAAAACTCCATATTACCTGGTACTCTATGACCAATTGTTTCATGATGGTCTACACCATCATTTTCTTCAATACCCATATGGCTTAATGTATTTCTATCTAGAGTAAATGCATCTGTTTCTGGATCAATGACCATACCATAGATTTCATCATCACCTGTATTGAATAATTCATTTAATAAGAATTCATAGTCTACTTCTACTAATACATTATGACGATCTGGGAAATCAGAATCTTCTAGAATAGAAGAGTTCTGTGCATTTTCTACAGTCGTATAAATCGCATACCATTCATCTCCGTCATCATCACATACTGTCTGTAAAAAGTATGAATCTTCATCATCATCGTCTACAGAAATATATGTAAGGAATGTAGAAGCCTTTAATGTATGCATTAAATCATCTTCTAATTTAGTGGCAGTAAAAGAAGCTTCTCCATATTTACCACAGCTTTCTTTCCAATCTTTATCAGTTGTTTCTACTGGTGTTGTGCTTAATAATGGTTTACTCATTCTTTTACTCCTCCCCTTCGATTAATCCCATTGTAGTTAGGATTTCTTTTGTAAGTACAATATTATCTGTGAATGGATTAATAACGAGTGCATCAAAGGCTTCACCATTATTAAGTCCTCCTAGATGAGTATCAAGATCAGCAGTCATTAATATAGATTTTCTTTCTTCATCTTCAGCATTCCAGCCATCTAATGTTTCAATATCTTCCTGTGATGTAAAGAGAGGAACAATATTAGCCTGATCACCATTATCTTCACTTGATAACATTCTAATCGCAAGATCTGCATCTGATCTAGCAATATATGTATTACCATCTTCTACTACTAAATCTTCTTTTCTTACCATTATAGGTAATGCGAATAAAGCATCATCAAATGCTTCCATCATATGACTAAAGATTTCTGCTTTCTTATCATCATCTTCAGTATTCTGGAAAATCTTCCAAATTTCTTTAATAAAGATATTTGCAGGAGTGAAGTTACCTAAATCTTCTGTATGATTTAAACCATTACATAAACGTTTAGAAATCTGTACTAATTCTTCTCTTGTAAGAATATAGTCATCAGTAAATGGGTTAATCACAATACCATCAATTTGTTGACTATCAGCAAGTGTAAGTTCTCTTGTTAGGAAAGCATAGTTGACCTCTACTGCTTCTACTTTTCTTCCTGGCATTGATGTTTCAGGTTTTGCAAGACTACTTTCTAATTCTTTAATTGTAGTATAGACAGAAATAAAGTTACTGCTGCCATCTTGTGGTGAAATAGTAAAGAATGAATGATCATAATCAATGTTTTCACCATTTTCTGGTAGGTTCATATAACCATAATAGTGTGATTCTGTAAGATTCTTAATGAATGCTCTATAAGCGACTTCTTTGTCAGCCTGAGCCTTTTTCCAGGTATCAAGGGATTCAGTCCATCTTGATGCATTAAATACCTGTGAATTGTTAAAAGGTTTGTAATTCAACTTGTTTTCCTCCTCTAGTTGATTGTTTCTTTATTATAAAACATTTCATCTATCATGTCTTTAGAAAAGCCTAGATGATCTGTAAAAGGATTAATGAGAATACCACAAAATGCATTACTAGAAAAGAGTATATCTCTGTATGAATCAAATGACTGACATGTAATAATCATTTCCATGTCTGGTTCATTATGTGTCATATCTACTCTTTTTACATCTTCTAATCCTGTAAATAAACTAATATAGAGTTTATTAGGATCAGCATGAGAACACATGAGTGGTTTGATATAAATTTCAGCACCTGTATATATTTCAAGTTCTCCTGTCTTATTTGTATATAAATCTTTCTTATTTACAAGTACTGGACAAGCAAAGACCCCATCCTCCATAAGGGCTTCTACACTTTCTTTTAGGAATTCTTTAACATGTGGATTTCTACCATTAGAGTAATAAATCTTCATGTTCTTTTTAAACTTTAAATTAGCTGGTACAAGACTTGGTAAGTCTTTATGATGATTGATTCCTATTGTTGTATTGTATCCTATACTATTTAATAGTTTCTCATCCGCAACAAGCTTTTGTGAGAAAGGATTAATGACTAGACCACGTAAACCTTCTGTACGTGTATATATCTCTTCTAAGAGACGTTTATAGGATGCTACCATTATTTCTACCTGGTAGCCTTCTTGTGGTTCTGGAAGGTCTATATAGTCTGTAATCTCCTTTATGTTTGTGAAAGCAGGTAAATAGGATTGTTGATCTTCATTAGATACAGAAATGATTTCATAATCGGAATCATCATTGTTTAATGGTCTTTGAACCATTACAAGATAATCTGAATGAGATATTAAATAATGAAAATGTTCTATGATATCTGTATTCAGATCATAGCCCTGAAACCAAAGGTTAAAGAGATTATTCCATTCTTCATCATTAGGATAATATTGTGGTGATACAATACTTAAACCATTGTAATCCATTAAAAAAACCTCCTTCCTTCTCTATTGTAACATGATAGATGTGATAAGAGGTTTTTAATCTTTAATTATTTCATTAAATCGAGCACTTTTAGAAGATTTTCTTTAATACACAACAAGTGTGATTGTGTCATATCACTAATATCTACTAAATCAGGTACACCAATAACATCAATACCTGCAGCATCTGCTGCAATAATACCATTTCTAGAATCTTCTAGAATAAATGTTTCTTCCTTGTTTAGACCATAGATTTCAATAGCTTTATTAAATATTTCAGGATTTGGTTTAGCACGAGTGACATGATCACCACATACAAACTTATCAAAGTACTTGTCTAAACCAGCAGACTTGAGAGAGAATAGTACATCTGGTTCAAATGTAGAACTAGTAAGAACCAATGTATAACCATTATCTTTTAGATAAGTTAATAGTTCATGAGCACCTTTTTTTACTGGCATAGGGTTTGTTTCTAAGTATTGTCTTGTTTCAGCAATCTTGTCTTCTTTAAAACGAGTTAAGTAGTGTCTATTACCTGTAAGTTTTTCTACTATTTCTTGCGATGCTAAACCATTTGAACCAATACATTTATAGGCAGCTTCTGGGTTAAATGGTTCGTTATGACTAGCAAATACTTTTTCCCACATCTTGATTCCTAAAGCTTCACTGTCTATAAGCAAGCCATCCATATCAAATAATACATTCTTCTTGTTTTCTAACATTGTGTAAATCCTCCATATCAATACTGTATCATTATATAGTGAGATTGGGTATATGTAAAATAATTATTGATAGCGATTACAATCTATGCTATAATAATAGACGAAAAGAAAAGCAGAAAAAAGACTTGAATATTCCCCCATTCGAGTCTTTTTTTTGCGTTTAATTTACTTTTTTTGATGCCTGCATGTATTCTTCATGGAAGTTCTCAACGAATTGGGCAGCCATAGTAGTTGTATAGTGTTCTGTTTCAGCAATATATTCATCCACATATACATCTGTATGATGGCCAAAGGAATGAAGAAAACTACTTAGTAGTTTTGTTAACTCATTGTAGTAGTTAATACCTGATTGTTCATCCATCATACCTGTCATAAGTGAATAATAGAGACAAAAGTTAACAGAACCAGGACGATTAGATGTCATAGCATCTATACCATACCAAATAGGATTCTCATCTATTGTGTATGGTCCATTTTCCATCATAGTATATACTTCTTCCGGATCAAAGGGTATGTGTGCTTCTCCATAGAAATCGTCTAATAGTTTAATTTGATGATCCCTAGAGAGGGTACTGTGAGAAACGATTTGATAACTTATTCCCAAACAGTAGGTTTCGAAGCATTCTAACGCATTGATATTGTTGAAGAGTTGTTTGTACATACTACTGTCTTTTACATTAAGATAGAGTTCGTTGAGTTTCCTTTTGAATGCATGGAATTCAGATAGTTTCATAGTTATTTGCCCCTTTCCAATAATTATTATACTGATTGATTTATTGATTTCAAGAAATCAAAAAGTGTATAGATATGGGTAAAGAATACTGATTAAGGGTATAAGAATACAGGTACTATAACTATTCTTTTTAATATTAAACGTCACATTAAAAAACAGTACAGTTATTAGCTGTACTGGAAAGATACATCTTATTGTAATTAACGTGAATAATGGTTATAATATAGACATAAAGGGTGGCCTTCGCCAGTGTCGGCGGGGGGCACCCTTTATTTTTTATCTGAATAATTTCAATTCACGTATACCTAAATCAGATATAACAAAAATAATATTTAGAAATTACACTCTCATAAGAAAACCCCTTAGTTGTATTACCTGCTAGTATTATACGTTATTTTGATTTAAAGATATTCTTTTCTTATCATCCTTGATCAGTGCGAGCCTTTTATTATTTTAACTTAATCCTGATAATGAACGCATTACTAAATCAACATCCTGACTTTCTAATTCTTGTATAATATGTAAATATGTTTTCTGAGTTGTATTCATGCTTGAATGACCTAGTCGTCTTGCCACACTCGCAATAGATACACCAGCAAATAATAATAGTGATGCATGTGTATGTCTTAAACCATGGACTGATATAACAGGTACATTCGCTTTTTTACAATATCTAGCAAGTATATCATTTACAGTAGAATTATAAACTTTACCATTCACAAATATAGGCTTGTCTTCTGGCAAACCTTTTATTAATTCAGAAAACTGAATCACTGTCTGCCAATCTATTTGTACTTTACGGACTGATGATTTATTTTTAGTTGGCAAGAAACCTCCATCACCTTTATAATCCCATGTTTTACTTACAGAAATAGATTGTCTTCCAAAATCAAAATCTTTTGGGGTTAAAGCAAGAGCTTCTGAAAATCTTAATCCTGTTTTAGCAATTATTAAGATAAACCAATCCCAACTTATTTCTGACTTTAGATTTAAATTATTAAGTAATGTATGTAATTCAAACTGGTTGATATACTTAATCTTTTTAACTCTTGAGATTTTCCCTTTGATGATGGCTTTTCTTGTAGGATCTCTTTCAATTAAGCCTTCATCTACAGCATCTAGTATTGCACCTTTTAGTTGGTGATGAAAATCCATTGTTGTTTGTCTTTCATGATATAAAGCATAGTCATTCAGTAACTGCTGATAGTTTATACGAGTCATTTCACATATTTTTAATTCAGGTATTAACTTCTTTAACCAACGATGTGTCATATAGTATTTTTCTAATGTAACTTTTCTTATTGCGCCTTCTTTGTATACTTTTATCCATTTTTCATAGTAATCACAGAATAAGATTTGGTTATTTATATTATCTAACATTTTATTGTCCTCCATCTTGTTTTTTTGGCTCACACTGATGAAGGGTGATAAGGTTGTCTAAATTATGAAGAATACTTCCTACCTTTTCTTGTTCACTAAGTGAGGGAACTAAAAATGTTTCATTTAAAAAATCATCAGTAACTAAATCATGCATCATTGTCGATGCTTTTGTACTTCTCGAAAGAATATGCTGCATCAATTCTTCATTATTAATCGCATATTTCCAAAAGTGCAAATCATATTCTTGAACAGGTCTAAAAACAGAGAAAATATGCGATACTATGCCATTTCCAATATCATTTTCAACAAATCTTCCGTATCGAAATTCTTTACTCTGGTGTCCTTCAAAAGCAATATCACCTAAATTAAAGGTATAGTAAGTTTTTAGATATTCAGGTGTAGATACCTTAACATCTCCTTTAAATTGCATTGTTGCAACAGTAATATTTTTATTTATTCCTATACTACCATCATTTTTTTCACCAGATTTTGAATATAGTTCCCTAAACTTACGCTGTTCCCAAGTAATTGCTTATACGATTAATAAAAAAATACCAAGAATATGGCTAAAATCCTTGGTATATAATCATCAAAATAGTATTCAATTGTAATCAGAAGCTAAAATATTTTTTTAATTCCTGAGCAACAAATTATCGAATCAAATTTATAACACTAGAACACTAAAAGCCCCTAATAAAATGAACAATTCAATCCATAAGCTTCATGTATTCACGCGCCCATCTCAAACAATTGTTAAAATCCTAAACAAGATATATTTGAACGCTGATGAAGGGTGATAAGTTCATCTAACTGTATAAAGTAGTTTGCTATGAGTTTTTGTTCTTTAGTAGATTTAGGTAATTTAAGTACTGTTTTTTTTACGTTAGCACGACTCAAAGATAGAACTTTTATACCTTGCATCATAGGCAAAAGTTGGCAATGATAAGCATTTGAATTTAAATAGTATCCAAGGTAGCCAGAAGCCATTTCAATATTAGGACGAGCAACCATTGTATGCAGTCCAGCCACAATACTATTTCCAAATAAACTGCCTATTTCACAAGCTTTTCCAGTTGTTTCATCCTCCGCAGTATCCGCTATAACAATATCACCAGGTTGCAGCAAACTGCCTCTAAAATCTTCTTTTTTCTCATTGGGAATTCGTGGAATTTTATACTTATGAATATCTAATATAGAACCATATTTAATCAAAATATCACCATAATGAATATTTAAAATTGATCCCTCTTCATAACTCAATTCAGATCGAGATAATGTATTGTTAGATATAGTACAATCAAATATTTCGCTAAACTTACGCTGTTCCCAAGTTTTACAAGAATCTCATTATCTATGACTCAATCAGTTACAGTATTTTATGATTTTCCTAACTCAAGCCCTCCAGATAGAATGAACTTTCTCAATAAACTATCTACTCTAATATTAACTTTATGTGGCAATACTTTTGTACCTTCTACAGATTCAAAATAAGCTCTAGCTTTCTGTTTATCAACAGATTTCTTTAAATCATCTAGTCTTCCAAACTCATTAATATTCAATTCGTTCAGATTTAATTCCATCATGCTTCTTAATTTATCTTCATCAAGACCAAATGTTTCTGCAAACTTATGAGTTTGATCATTCTTTGCATTATATTTGTATTCATTGATATAGTCCCTTAAAGTTTTATCTTCTTGAACATCGACTTCTCCACTCTGTACATCATGTAAGAATATATTTGCATATTTTTGGTCTTCCTGACTCAAACTCGCAAAAGACTGATGTAATTCAGATAATGCTTTTTCTACAACTTCAGGTGAAGATCCTTTATTCAACTCCTTTAGATACTTTCTAAATCGACTATTCATATAATCAGAATCAATTTTTTCTGAATCTATTTCAACAATGTAGCTCTTAAGGTCATAAGGAATATCATCATCTGTATGTGTTGTATCAGGATCACCATCTGATAACTCTTTGTATCTCTGTAATAATGCATCATATTCACGTTTAGTCACATAAATATGATACTCTTTATGTTCTTCAGTTGCAGGATCATCATATTTATATACTTCTTTATCCCATATAAATCCTTGAACCTTAGCTGCATCTAGATACTCATTAAAATCATTAAATAATGAAACAAATTTTGCAGACACTGCATTGTCATCAGGCACCTTTTCAAAATCTTTAATACCTTCTGAAGTAAATAGTTCTTTTATCTCTTTGTAAGTTGTATTTATACCTTCTAGATTCTTAGGTAGTTTATCTACAAATAATTCTAGAGGTTTATCGCCTGAATATAGTTTAACTGCATCTTTTATATTTCTAGCCATTGTATTGGTTTTTCTGTAATATCTAATAACACCAAAAGGTTTATCATTTCCAAATAGTCTATTAGTTCTAGAAAAAGCTTGAATAATACTTTCGTACTCGATTACCTTATCTAAATACAATGTATTAACCCATTTAGAATCAAAGCCAGTTAACATCTGATCAACTACAATTAGTAAATCTAATTGTTTTTCTGGAGTTCTTTCAATACCTTTATGATATTCTTTATGTGCTAGTCTAAAAGCTACATCCTTTTTAAATTCTGCATGTTTAGCCATATCATATTTCGAACCATAAAGTTTATAATAATCATCTAGGATTTCTTTTAGTCCTTCTTCTTTATATTCAAAACCACCTTTATTATCAATGTTAGGATCAAACAAACAAGTTACACGCAATGATGGTTTCATCTCTTTAAACAACTGATAATATTTAATTGCTTCTGTAATACTTGAAGTAGCAAAGATAGCATGAAACTTTGAATTATGACTGTATGTATTCCAATGTTCTATAACATCTGAAACAACTGCTCTTTGATGTTCTTCTGTAGTATATTGCGAAGTAGAAACATAGTCTTCTATTCCCTTTTTATACTTTCCTGATTCTTCATGTCCTGCCATCGGTATTTTTGATGAATCCATATATTCATAGTACTTTTTTTCTTTCTTTGGGTCAGTAAATACTTCTTCTTCAGTTTTAGCTTTTGCTTGTTCTAAAGCGACTGCTTTTCTGATATCACCATCTTTATATGTTTTAACCATATATGGATCAAAACCTAGCACATTCCTATCTCTTATACCATCTGCAATACTATATCTATGTAATTCATTACCAAATACCATAGCTGTAGTATTGTTTTTCTTTTGGTTTTCTTTTTGGATAGGTGTTCCAGTAAATCCAAAGAACAATGCCTTAGGGAATGTAGTTTTAATAGTAAATAACATTTCACCAAAAGTAGAACGATGTGCTTCATCTACAATAAATACTAATCTTTTTGAACTGATTTTTTGAATATCTCTTTCATTCAATCCATCTTCTTCATGCTTAATGTTACTCATCTTTTGAATAGAAGTAACTATAAGTGTATCTTTAGGATCTTCACTAGTTAATTTAGAAATGAGTACTCTTGTATTTTCAGTAGCCTGTACATAGTCTTCACAATCAGCAAAGCCTTTATATTCCTTTAAAGACTGAGTACCGAGTTCTAATCTGTCTGTTAGGAATATAACTTTATCTGCATCTTTAGAATTCGCAATCAATTCAGCAGATTTAAAACTAGTCATCGTTTTACCTGACCCTGTTGTATGCCAGATAAATCCTCCTCTTTGATTTCCTTCGTCCCATTTTGTTTTTGAAACCTTATCAGAAATCGCACTAGCTGCATAATACTGATAACTTCTCATTACTTTTAAAACACCATCTGAACTATCAGCAACAGTATAAAAACCAATTAACTGATGAGCCATAGGAATAGACAGTAATGTAGAAGCTACATCCTTCCAGTTATTAATAGGTTCATTGTTGAAGTCTGCCCAATGGAAATAATAATTTTCATTGAATTTTCCATCAGGTCCTGGATTAGCATAATATACTGATTCTTCTGGATTCATGGCTACAAATATTTGCACCAAAGAATAAATTCCTGTATAAACACCTTCATAAGCATATTTGCGTATTTGTTCTTCAGCTTCACTAAGCGGTATTCCACTCTTTTTTAGTTCAATGTGGATAACTGGCATACCGTTAATAAGAAGCATTAAATCGCCTCTTCTATCGTTTACTAGTTTAGACTTGGTTTTTAATATAGGCTGTTCAACTATTTGGTATCTACTTTGACCAGCAGCAATTTCATCACGATCATAAATTTTAAGGCTTACTTCTTTGCCGTAATGAAGCTTATCATCTGGATTATCTCTCTTAATTGCGACAGTTTTACCGTTAATAAAACTATTTAACTGTAAAGGAGTTCTTAAATTAATGATCTGATCAATAATCTGATTCATTTCAGTTCTAGTTAAAGGATAGTCTCCCAGTCTATTAATGTTTCTATTGTTTTCAAATAGAATATTTGCCCAATTCCTTATTAAATCTTCTTCTGTGGGATTTTTAATAATTTCTTGTTCCCATCCTTTTGTACATAAGACTCTGATTAAGGCTTTTTCAAAGTCTAATTCTTTATTAAATACCATTATTTAACACTCCTTTCTTAGTTATAATGTCTATTTTTAGTAATTTTACACGCTGATGAAGGGTGATAAGAGTATCGAGATCACGAAAATACTTACCAATCTCCATCTGTTCTTTATATGAAGGAATAAAAACATCTATTTCCATAACTTTATTTTTAGAAATGTTATATCTAGATATACCTTGAGCGAGCATTATGATTTTCTCTCTAAAAGAATTAGATCGTAACATATATGCCAGGTAATAACTATCGTATTTCTCATAAAGACGATATCCAAAACAAAAGCTATTAAGGTACATTTTTCCCTGTTTTTCTATTAAAACAGAGGTCATTCCTACTTCTTTTGGTGTTTCAGACGAAGTAGTAAAGAATACATCTCCAACCTCTACTTCATTTTGTTTAGAATCAACTTCAATTGGTTCATTCATTTTTGGATTACTAATCGGATTAGAAAAAACATTCATATAAGTAACAAATTGAGCATGCCCATGTCCAAAATCATCTTTTGTTTTTCCTGATAACCCTGTATATGTCTGCCCTATATCCCCTAACTTACGCTGTTCCCAAGTTAAATCCGATTTTTATACAAACAACTCATTTTTAAGTATTTTTCGCATTGATTTTGTATAATTCCTGGGTATATTTACGTACCAACATCTCTCATAATAATAACAAACTAAATTTTGATACAAACGCAGCAATAGTAACATTAAACATTTACATTTCAAAAATATTTCTTATTGTCCAGCATCACTTTAATCACTTGTTTCACTGATATAAATAGGCATTTTATGCATAAACTATATATTCATGAAAATAATTTACCCTATATAAACATTTTTTCTAGCATTAATTTCTTTATGTTTTTCAACTTTTCTAGTTTTCGTTGATGAAGGGTGATAAGGTTGTCGAGGTTGGAAAAACAAGTTCCTAATTTTATCTGTTCATCTATTGATGGTACCATTGTGGTTAACGCTGCAAACTCTGATTTGTTCACAATTTGCATAGTTCCAGACGCCGCCATTCGTTTCATTTTATCCGACCAAAGTTCACTCTCTGTAAGAAGGAAATAAGCATCGTTTTTCGTATTTGGCGTAAGACTATTTATCTGCTGATTAAAGCTACCTTTTACCGTTAAAAGAGCGTTTTTGCCTATACTTGCTATACATGTACAAAGAATAGTATTAGCAGGAACAACACGACCAATTCTTATTCCTTCTTCACTAAGCTTTCTTAGCGTATCTGATATAGTCAACGCATTAATATCTGTAGGTGTAACCCATGGAATTCCATCTTCAGAATAATATTCAGGTTTTGATGTAGAAGGAGTGGCCCCCGTCATTATTTCTCCAAGTTCTCCCAACTCACGCTGTTCCCAAGCTTGAGTAAATCCATTAAAACGAATTTCCGGTACTGTACTACCTTGTTTAGGAAACATTTTTTCAAGCATAGATTTCTTGACGTTTATTAGCTTGTCTAACTTTCGCTGATGAAGGGTGATAAGAGTATCGAGATCACGAAAATACTTACCAATCTCCATCTGTTCTTTATATGAAGGAATAAAAACATCTATTTCCATAACTTTATTTTTAGAAATGTTATATCTAGATATACCTTGAGCGAGCATTATGATTTTCTCTCTAAAAGAATTAGATCGTAACATATATGCCAGGTAATAACTATCGTATTTCTCATAAAGACGATATCCAAAACAAAAGCTATTAAGGTACATTTTTCCCTGTTTTTCTATTAAAACAGAGGTCATTCCTACTTCTTTTGGTGTTTCAGACGAAGTAGTAAAGAATACATCTCCAACCTCTACTTCATTTTGTTTAGAATCAACTTCAATTGGTTCATTCATTTTTGGATTACTAATCGGATTAGAAAAAACATTCATATAAGTAACAAATTGAGCATGCCCATGTCCAAAATCATCTTTTGTTTTTCCTGATAACCCTGTATATGTCTGCCCTATATCCCCTAACTTACGCTGTTCCCAAGTTAAATCCGATTTTTATACAAACAACTCATTTTTAAGTATTTTTCGCATTGATTTTGTATAATTCCTGGGTATATTTACGTACCAACATCTCTCATAATAATAACAAACTAAATTTTGATACAAACGCAGCAATAGTAACATTAAACATTTACATTTCAAAAATATTTCTTATTGTCCAGCATCACTTTAATCACTTGTTTCACTGATATAAATAGGCATTTTATGCATAAACTATATATTCATGAAAATAATTTACCCTATATAAACATTTTTTCTAGCATTAATTTCTTTATGTTTTTCAACTTTTCTAGTTTTCGTTGATGAAGGGTGATAAGGTTGTCGAGGTTGGAAAAACAAGTTCCTAATTTTATCTGTTCATCTATTGATGGTACCATTGTGGTTAACGCTGCAAACTCTGATTTGTTCACAATTTGCATAGTTCCAGACGCCGCCATTCGTTTCATTTTATCCGACCAAAGTTCACTCTCTGTAAGAAGGAAATAAGCATCGTTTTTCGTATTTGGCGTAAGACTATTTATCTGCTGATTAAAGCTACCTTTTACCGTTAAAAGAGCGTTTTTGCCTATACTTGCTATACATGTACAAAGAATAGTATTAGCAGGAACAACACGACCAATTCTTATTCCTTCTTCACTAAGCTTTCTTAGCGTATCTGATATAGTCAACGCATTAATATCTGTAGGTGTAACCCATGGAATTCCATCTTCAGAATAATATTCAGGTTTTGATGTAGAAGGAGTGGCCCCCGTCATTATTTCTCCAAGTTCTCCCAACTCACGCTGTTCCCAAGCTTGAGTAAATCCATTAAAACGAATTTCCGGTACTGTACTACCTTGTTTAGGAAACATTTTTTCAAGCATAGATTTCTTGACGTTTATTAGCTTGTCTAACTTTCGCTGATGAAGGGTGATAAGAGAATCAAGTTCCTGAACAAACTCCCCTATTTTTGCTTGCTCCCCAATTTCTTTTGGCACCAATAAATCAATATCAAAAAAATCATCCGCTGTAATATTCAACAAACCGTGATTTCTTGCTCCCTCAGCAGCACGTTCTGCTACTCCCTTATGCCATCTATTTGTATCAAAGAAAATAGCCAAAAAATCCGAATTTACTCTATACTTATCTTTTGGAACAAAAACGATATAAAGCGTGGATAATACACCCTTTTCATACATATCAAGTCTCTTTATAGCTCCAAATGGGTACCCGTCTGAAGTGCTTTTATTATATGCAAATTCTCCATGTAAAACTAAGTAATAATTGGTCACATCACGACTTGCAACCCTATTATTAAAGTATGTTATCTGATCAACTAACCCATACTGAGCTGAAATAGTTAATGGCAATGTAGACTCACAATTTGTATTCTTACGAACCACTCTATCAACCAAATCCTTTAACTTACGCTGTTCCCAATCGTCTGTAAATCCCTTAAATCTGATCTTAGGTTTTCTACTCTTTTCCATACTATTCACCTGAAAGTAGTGATTTTAACTCACTAAGTCCTTTCATATCATATTCATCACCTACTAGATCATCAATCATACTACATAAACTAGCTTCAGTTTCCTTAATTTCTTTCTCTATATCAAAATAAGTAGTCTCATACTTCTTCTGTAATGCTTCAATACTCTTAATAAGTTCATCAACTATTTCTACAGGTAACTTAAATAGATTATCAATAAGACTATCTATCCATTTCTTTGTTAGAAGGTAATCTACCTGTTCTTTAGAAAGTCCTTCAATAGTTTTCTTTGTTTTCTTTTCTAATGCTTCAGCATCTTTCTTTACCTGAGACTTTAATGACTTCTGTTTTTCTAGAATACTACTTGCTTTACATAAGATATATTCATAACTATCTTCATCAAATGAATGTTCTTCTCTTAAAGTCTTAATATAGTTATTCACTACACTCTTGCTATAAGAACCATTGTTTCCATCCATCTTATTCCAATTTACTTGTGGATTGTTGTAAACAAAGGATTCTTTATCAGCTTTCTTAGATAGTTCTAAGTAATGATGTAATGCTTCAATTTCTGGTGAAGTAATCTGTTCCTGAATCTCTTTTACTTTTTTATCTAATTCTTTAGGTACAAAAGCATCTCCTGCTTCATTGAATAGTCCTTCTTCCTTATCATCTTCAGAAATACCTTCAACTAAATCACTTAACTGTGAATCATATTCAGATATCAAATTATTAGTATGAGTTAAAGCATTTTTGTCTTCTTTTAACAAAGTATTTTGAACAAGATCAAAAGGAATAATATGACCTACCCAGCCTTCTTGTACTTCTTTCTTGTTTTTTACAACCATATTAGGATCTACCTTTGTAATACAAGAAACGCCTTCTGTCTGAATCATTTCTAAATCTGTAGATACTTCATGCCATTCTTCATCAATTAACTGATAAGCCTTATATTTATCAATAAGAGGTACATTAACTAATCTATTAAACACATCTTCAGTAATAATTTCTTCTTCCTTAGTTATCTGAACATCATCGATATCCACAATTAAGTTCTGTTTTAAGAAACCACCAAAAGAATCAAATGCATTCTTAAACTGTTCTTCAAATTCTTTTACATCACTATTCTGTTTAACTGATTCTTTAATATCTTCTACTTTTAGTTCAACATACTTACTATTAGTTTCTTTGAATAAAGCTTTTTTAAGATTAGGGAAAACATCCCAATACTCTTTTAATGCATTTATTTCTTCCTTAGGAATTCCTCCATACATAGAAGCATAAATATCCCAATGTTCTGCTTCTTCAGAAGAATCTACATATCTAGGAATATTTAAGTTATAGTCATTGTTTCTAATTTCTTCTCTAGAAACAACTTTTGAATATTTATGAATGCTTCTTCTTTCTCTGACTGTATCTACAATCTTCTTAATATCACAAGCACGTAACTTATTATTCTTGCCTTCCTTCATAAATCCCTTAGAAGCATCAATAATAAGTACATCATCATTATCTTTTTTCTGTTTAAGAACCATGACAATAGTAGGAATACCAGTGCCGTAAAAGATATTTGCTGGTAAACCTATAATAGTATCAATATTATTGTATTCAACAAGGTTCTTTCTGATTTCACCTTCTTCACCACCACGGAATAAGACACCATGAGGTAATACAATGCTCATAATACCATCAGGCTTTACATGGAATAAATCATGAAGCAAGAATGCGTAATCGGCTTTTCCTTTAGGTGCTACTCCATAACGGTTATAACGTGCATCATTCGCTTTATCAGTAGGGTTCCAGTTCTGGCTATAAGGCGGATTAGATACAACAGCATCTACATATAAAGGGTCATATGTTGCTTCAGGATTAGTATCATCAAAATAAGGCCAGTCTTCTTCTAAAGTATCTGCATTTCTAGTCACAATATTATCTGGTTTTATACCTCTCATAACTAAATTCATACGAGTTAAGTTATAAGTATTTTCTTTAAGTTCCTGAGCATAATACTTAATATTGTCGCTATTATTCATTCGCTTAGCTACGCTGTGACCAATATTAATTAATAATGATCCAGAACCACTTGTAGGGTCATAAATCTTAATGCCTTCTCTATCACCTAAATAATCTGCAATAATTTCAGACATCAATAGAGAAACTTCATGTGGAGTGTAGAACTCTCCTGCTTTTTTACCAGCATTAGATGCAAATTTTTCAATTAGATATTCGTAAATAAAGCCTAAAACATCATAATCCTGTTTTTCATCCATTGGGATTTCATTGATAGTTTGAATCAAGCTACTTGCAGTACTTGTCTGGCTTTTAGAATCTTTTCCTAGTTTACTTAAACCTTCCTGCAATGTTTTAAAAATATTATCAAATACTTTCTTATGAGATTTAAAAATCAATCTGTCAAATGCATTCAAAGCATCTCTTACATTTGAAATATCAAAATCTTTCTTCTTTGCAATCCATGTTGAAAACAAGTTATTATAATCAATAAAATAACCAATGTTTTTCTGAATAAATTCAACTGTTTCAGTATCTTCTTCTGTTAGTCCTTTAATATCGTCATCAGTAAAGTCATTATCTCTTAAGAACTTTACTTCCTGATGAGACAAATACTTATAAAAGATAAAACCTAAAATAAAGTCTTTATATTCATTTGCCTCAATTGTGGAACGCATATCATTTGCGGTTTTCCATATTTTATTCGCTAACTCCTGTTTATTCATTTCTGACAACCTTCCTTTTTCTATCTAACATTAATATCATATCATAATTACATTCGGGTTTATTCACCTTTATATTTTTTATTATACACTTTATTAATAAACACATACTTTTTTAACCCGTTGACAACACCTATTTTTATACGTCATAGAATATATTTTCATATTTATATTCAACTTCTTGTTTTAAGATATAAAAAAAAGATCACCTTCGGTGATCATGGTAAGGAAATCGGATTTTGGTATGAGCTATTCCCTTACCCATCCTCTACTATACACCAGTTTTACTTTTTATGCACTAAATTGTCGCTTGAGAACAACATAATTTAGGTGTTAAAAAAATAAAATGAAATATTTTACCTTATCCATGATCACTTATATAGAAGGTGTTATATTTAGTTAATATTATCTAGATATTGCTGTGTTTGTCTTAATGCTGCTTCGAATGATGTTGCTGTTAATTTTAATTTTCCTGTAGCTGTTTCTGCTTTCACCAATTTTGGATATTCCTCAGGATTATGTTCCATCATTGATATAGCACTCGAATAACCACCAATTCCTTTTGCTTTATGTGGTGTAGGCCCAACTATGATATCTGAATAATTCATATTATTTCTATACTTCTCAAAATTCAGATTAGTTAACTTCTCATAATCATTGATAATCTCAATTCTATTTGGTTTAATTCCACATTTTTTAGCTATTTTCTTAACACTTCTATCATCAATACTCATATCTCCAATCACTAATATTTTAGCGCTGTGAGACAAATAACAAGTATTATGATTTGCCATGCAATCTTTGTATCCAATCTTGCTTAAATACTCTTCTAACTCATTATTTCTATTCGCAATCGTTAACTCTGTTGATAACTTGGCATATACATAAGTTATAACTCTATCGAGTTCTGTAGTTGATAAGACCATATTAAGATTCCACCTCACTTTCAAAAATGCTACTTTGTTTCTCTTCTAAATCTTTTAAATCTTTCTTTAGTTTTTCCATTTTATCCTGAAGTATGAGATATCTATTTTCAATTACTTCTTGAGTATCTAAATCAATAGCTGGTATATCCATTTCGTCTAGCGCCTTTTTAGATAATGACTTCATTAATGCGCCTGCTAAACTCTGTTTTAATAGAGCCTGACCTTTGTCACTCATCAAGAAGATATATAAATATAATGGAAGAACATCACTATTATTTACTCTGATAACATTTAAATTTCCTGTTGGGATTACTTGTTTTCCTCCTAGGTCTTTTACATATGTAGCCTTTAAAACATACCCTTTAGAAACAATAAGAATATCATTAACCTTCAATAAATACTTCTGTACTTTATCTTCTGGCATATCAACAGTAGATAAACCTGAACAATCAAGAAAATCATCATTTATATCACTGATTTTCACAACACTATACTTTCCTTCACCAGGCCCTAGATCAGTATATTGTTTAGAACTGTATTGAATACCTCTAAATGTTTTTGCCACTGTTCGAAGCTGTTTTGCATGTGGTACAATAATCTTTTCCATAAAATATAGCTGACTATTTAATTTATAGGAATTTTCAATAATTGTACTATTATCAATAATCTTTACATACTCACTAGAATTATTATTAATAGCATTAATAATATCATTCACCTTAAGTTTCTTTTTTGAACCCTTTGTACAAAAACTAGTCGCATCCACCATTTTTACACTTTCATTACCTTTTGAAAATACTAAAAGTGAATAATCAATGTTTGTACACAAACGTGTAGCCGCTGGTAAAGATATTGACATTTCTAATAATCCTTTATCAATAACCTGTTTACGTATTTTTTCATCTAATGTACTGTTTAATGCACCTGTTGGCATCAAAACATAGGCACGTCCGTTTTCATTTATCGAATTAATCGCTTTTCCTGCAAATGCCCAATTTGTATTTCCTTTTATATTTTCAAAAGTAAAAATACCATCTTTATCCTCACAAATATCTTGATGAGTTACCATGTGCCAAGGGAAATCTGAAAAAACCAAATCGTAATCCTGAGCACATGAAATAGATAATAAATCTTCACAAAGAGCAGAATATTTTGCAGACATCATATCTAATAGCATTCTGGATTCAATTACATTTGGCAATATCATTTCAACTCCAAATAGTTCACTATCCCTGTATGAGTTTGCTGCCATTGCTAAAAATTGTCCTTTTCCAGAACATAAATCAATGATTTTCTTATTACTTCTTCCTTCATGTAGTTTTATTACCAACTCAGAAAGACAATCCTCTGTTATATAGTTACCACTTGATAAAATAGGACCCATTAAAGATTCTATTTTGAATGCCTCACGAAGTTCTTTATTATTACATTCCAACAACTGTTTATAAATGTCGTTAGCTCCATTTCTAATGTAGGTGAAATCATTATTTAATATACTAACAAGCACTTCTTTAGTAGTGCTAGATTGACAAGATTCAATCGCTTCTCTCATTTTCTCTTCAAACACTTTGTAATCTTCAAAATCAAAATGAATACGTTTGATTTTCCCCAGTCTTTGGATATAAATAAGATAGCTTTGAAGCTTCATGTAATAACGTACTGCACTGTTGTCCATATTTTTTGTTTTTGCACGATAAATTAATTCTATTTTGCTTACCATATTTTTCCTCCTTAGGTTTTTATAAACCTTATCTCTTCTACACTTACAATTCTACTCTTTATCACCAATATGTCAATAGGTTTTTATAAACCTAAATAAAAAATGATAAAATAAAAACCACGCCTAAAAGACGTGGTTTTCACTGCGGCTGTAAGCCTATGTTA
>OJML01000214.1_pt1 | contig 36595 bp, 31 predicted proteins | sample 1597221 | NCBI WGS metagenome assembly OJML01 (sample SAMEA2452123, study PRJEB22498) | human gut metagenome | biome: human feces; feature: human gut; material: feces | place: Australia | collected 2012 | reverse complement strand
ATTTCTTTGAAAACCGCTCTTATTGGGAGGGTATCGCTGACAAGATAGTGTTCACTGGCAAGATAGATGAATTCTATAATTATCAGTTTGGCAAACTAAACTATCGTACAGTACGTTTTGAGACAGAAATCATTGATAAACCAAATTATCAGGGCAATGCAGTTGTGAACTATACCGAGCGTGAGGTACCTTACACCCGTGTTATTGAGCACAAGCACTTCGAGATGTTTGGAACTGAGGTATATGATACCCCTAAGACCGTTATCTCGAAGGAGTATAGTACCGAGTGGAAAGACGGCATGGAGCCATACTATCCAGTGAATGACAAGCAGAACTCAGAGCTATATGCCAAGTACAAGGAACTAGCTGATAAGGAGGAGAATGTCATCTTTGGTGGAAGACTAGCCGAATATAAGTACTACGACATGGCTCCGATTATCGAGAAGGTGATGGAGAGGTTCTAGATATAACATGTTAATATAAACTTGCGATGAATAAAGTAACATTTTCAGAAGTATTTTCTGTATTGAGATTTCCTTTGAGTGTCTTTATCGTAATATTCCATTTGTTCAATACTCAAAGTGTGGAAACTTCGACTTGGGCATTGACGATTTATTCGTATATAAGAACATTCTTGTTTTGGTGTATATCTGATGGAGTTGTTAAGGTTTTCTTCATTATGTCTGGTTTCTTGATGTTGAGAAAAATAGATGTGATGAATAAAGAAAACTATTTCTTGATATTAAAGAAACGATGGGTGAGTTTGGCATTACCTTATTTGGTGTGGAATATATTATACTTGTTGAAAAACAATTGGAATTTATTGCAAGAACAAGGCTTAAATATCTTTTGGGATTGCTTTTGGACGCCATCGTCTGTGCCTGACCTTTTGGGAAATGATGTCGTTAGCAGTTTTCCTTTATTAGCTCCTTTCTGGTATATACGTGACTTAATAGTTTTGACGATAATGATTCCTGTGCTTTTCCAATTACTAAAGAAGGCAGGTCTGCCTCTTTTGCTAGTAATAGGAATGCTGTATCTGACAAGAGTTTGGATTCCTGGACTTAGTCACACATATGTTACTTCATTACTTTTCTTTAGCGTAGGAGGATATTTCGCTATAAAAAAGCGTGATGTGGTTCTATTTTGCGGTAAGTATAAAGCTTTCTTGGTTACAACAGGAATATTACTCTTGGTTGTTACTACAATTCTAAAAGTTAACAATTTAGAATCAGCCTATATTTGGGTGTCTAATATGTCTGGTACTTTTGCTGCAGCATTATTTTTTATAGGTGGAGCATACGTTTTAAGATGTAAAAATGTAAATTCCTTTTGTGTAAAGTATGGTCATGATGCCTTTTTCATTTATGCATTTCATTGGTTTATACTCTCTTATGTACAGCGTGTCTTTAACTTGTGGGGGGGGCAAAATAGTCTAATCGTATTGGCTAAAGATGTTTTGATGCCATTTTGTTGTGTACTGATATGTATATTGGTACATCGCCTAATTCTTAAAATATTACCAAGTAAATTTTATAAGTTGCTTGGAGACAGATAAAATATAATTGATGAAAAAACTTAATCTTAATATCCAGGGCTTGAGAGGAGTGTGCGCATTGATGGTCTTTGGAGGCCATGTTACAGCAGCATTCGATAATCCTTGGTTGTATTCGCAATATAATCCATTACGTGCCTTGTTGGATGGGCATGCGGCAGTGATATTCTTCTTTATGCTGTCTGGATATTTCTATTATACGAATCAGTGCATTAGTCTAAAGAAGTATGCAAAGTTGTTAGTAAAGAGAGTGTTGCATCTTACCCCCCCCTATTGGCTGTCAATTGTCATCGGAGCTATGCTGTGTAACTATTTCTTTGCAGAAGGAATAAGTGCTGGCGGTTACGCTAGTGAATGGATGAGGGATTTCTGGCAAGAGCCAGTTACGCTCAATAAGTTTCTTGCTGATGCTTCAATAGTAATGCGTCGTGGCGCATCTTTCACCTTTATTAATCCTCCGTCATGGTATTTGACTTCGGATTTTAAGGCAATGTTGGTAATTCCATTGGTTATACTATTTTTGAACAAGTCAAAGTGGATGTTTGCTCCAGTGATAATTATTGCAATGGTGGTATTTGCTAAGTATTGGTTTTTAGGAATATTCCTAATGGGTGCCATTCTTCATAAATATCAAAATACTGTGTTCGCCCTTTATGATAAATACAAAATTCTAGTTCCTTTAGTAGCCATTCTTGGATTTGTATTATGGGAGGTTGATGCATTGGTATATAGACCAAATTATGAAAATGTGAGGGAAGCATGCTGTATGGAAATGTTGGAAGCTTTTGGAATGCTACTCTTGTTGAGTGTAATCTTGCAATGTAAAGAACTGCCTATCTTGTCAAGCAAGCCTTTGGTTTATATGGGTAAGATTTCTTATGAGTTTTATATCATACATTTTATGTTGCTGATAGGATTGATACCTTTCATTTCCAATTATTGGCTATACATAGCTTTATGTTTGGTAGGTTCTTTATTGATGGCTATTCTGTTGAGAAAAGTGGTAGGATTGATTCCTTATCAAAAGATATTGAAGTAAAATTGAACAAGATAAATATACGTGATAGAATAAAAAATAGAAATTTTATATGAATAGAAAAGTAGCTTTAATTACAGGTGTTACAGGCCAGGATGGTTCATACTTGGCTGAATTATTGTTGGAAAAAGGTTATGATGTTCACGGAACTATCCGTCGTTCATCTACTGATTTTCGTGAGCGCATCGCTCACTTGGAAGGTCAGCCAAACTTCCACCTTCACTATGCCGACCTCGGTGACTCTATGAGCATCATCCAGGTCATGAACAAGGTGAAGCCAACTGAAGTTTATAATCTTGCAGCGCAGAGCCACGTACAGGTGAGCTTCGACTCTCCTGAGTTTACAGCCGACGTAGATGCCACCGGTGTACTCCGTATTCTGGAGGCTATCCGTCAGTGCGGTCTGGAGAAGACCTGCCGCATGTATCAGGCTTCAACATCTGAGCTCTACGGTAAGGTAGAAGAGGTTCCTCAGAACGAAAACACTCCATTCCACCCTTATTCTCCATACGCTGTTGCCAAGCAGTATGGTTTCTGGATTGTCAAGGAGTATCGTGAGGCTTATGATATGTTCTGCTGCTCGGGTATCCTCTTCAATCATGAAAGTGAGCGCCGTGGTGAGACTTTCGTAACCCGCAAAATTACTTTGGCTGCAGCCCGCATCAAGCTGGGCAAGCAAGACAAGCTCTATCTCGGTAACCTGGATTCGCTCCGCGACTGGGGTTATGCCAAGGATTATGTAGAGTGCATGTGGTTGATTCTCCAGGCTGAGAAACCAGAGGATTTCGTTATTGCAACAGGTAAGCAGCACTCAGTTCGTGAGTTCGCTCAGTTAGCTTTCCACTATGTAGGCATCGAGCTGAAGTGGGAAGGCAAGGAAGAGAACGAGAAGGGGATCTGCGTTGAGGGTCCTGAGGAACTCATCGGCAAGACACTCGTTGAGGTTTCTCCTGACTTCTATCGTCCTACCGACGTGGTGAACCTCTGGGGTGACCCAACAAAGGCTAAGGCTAAGCTCGGCTGGAATCCAAATACTACATCTTTCGAGAATCTCGTAAAGATCATAGTAGAGAGTGATGTGGCTAAGGTCGCTGCTGAAGATGCGAGTGAGCGTGTTCGCTGTAACTTGGAGGAGTATCTTGAGAAAGGAATTGTAAAGTAATAATCTTATGAAAAAGCTTTTAACAATAGTTGTTCCTACATATAATATGCAAGACTACCTTCGCCGTTGTCTTGACAGCTTGATTGTACCAGAGGAACAGATGAAGCAAATAGAAGTGCTCGTCATCAACGATGGTAGCAAGGATAATTCTTCTGCCATTGCCCATGAGTACCAGGATAAGTATCCTGATACGTTTAGAGTGATAGATAAGGAGAATGGTAACTATGGCTCCTGTATAAATGTTGGTGTAAAAGAGGCAACGGGTAAATATTTTAAAATACTGGACTCTGACGATTGGTATGATACAAAACAAATATCTCTATTTTTAGGAAAACTGAAAGATATCGATACAGATGCGGTTTTTACAAATTTCACCATTGTTTCAGGGGATAATAAAAGAATATATTCTTCTAAAAATGTAGATTTTTGTAAGGCTTACAGCTTTGATGCTTTTAGCTTTAAAGCTTCTGGCAATCAGGAAATTTTCTGTATGCATTCATTGTGTTTTAAACTTTCCTTGTTGAGAGATATAAAACTGGAATTGCAGCAAGGCATCAGTTATACAGATAATGAATTTTGCTATTATCCTTTGGTAAAAGCTACAGATTTTGTATTTATTGATAACAATCTTTATCAATATAATGTTAGTCGAGATGGACAAACAATTTCTAAAGAACAGCTTAAGAAGAATTTTAGACATTTCTTTTTAATAGGTGATAGAATGGTTAAAAATTATCTAAAGCTTCCTTCACTTACTGCTAAGAGAAAAGAAACATTGTTTGTCTTTATCCTCAACATACTGCAATTGATGTATTATTCAGGGTTAGTTTTGGACAAATACATATCTAAGGAAGATTTAGATAAACTAAAGCAACTCGATATGCTTGTTTGTAAAGATAAGGATTTGAATGAAGCAGTACTGAATTTTAAATGCCAGAGAGTTCCCTTTGTTTGGATATGGAGAAAACTCCATCTAAGATTATCTAAATTTAGTTTTAAATAAACGATGATTAAAGAATATCTGAAAACTAAGCTGCACTTTCTTTCTATGGCTTTGCGCCATATGGATAAGCACATCTCAAAAGTATCTCCCGATGCTCCATGGGTATACGTCTCGTATATACCTTATGTATATAATCATCTGGATGATGAGGAGTATATGTGCGGACATCAGAACCGCAAGGAAACGGTGGCGATGGTGGATGCTTTCAATGAGTTGGGATATAATGTCTATTTGCATGATTTTACAATAGATGCAAAGTTGCCAAACATCAATCCGGAAATAGTGATAGGTTTGGAGCCCAACTTTAATCGTGCTTGCCGTAAATGGCCTCATGCCAAGAAAATCTACTTTGCTACGGGCGCTTATTACAAGCATGCCAATAAGCAGATTGTCACCATGACCGATTATATCAATAAAAAGTATGGTGGGCATATACCATATAGACGATTGACGAAGGATCATGATGCTTGCGAACAGGCAGATGTCATCATGCAGATAGGTAGCTCTTATACCGCGGCTACTTATCCTGAGCATTTGGCAGATAAAATCATGATTATCGACCAAAGTTCACAGGGCAGAGTCATTGAGAATAAAGAATATGCTTCGGAGAACGAGTATTTCTTTATGGGTAGTGGCGGTAACATATTAAAAGGTGTATCTCTGCTGCTGGAATATTTCTCCAAGCATCCTCAACTGAAACTGAATATCGTAGGACCTATCGAGGAGGATTTCAAGCAGGCGATGCACTTGCTGATAACACCTAATATCACCCTGCATGGATTTGTCAACATGAAGAGTGATAAGATGTATGAGATTGCTTCAAAATGTAACTTTATGGTTTATCCATCAGGAACAGAAGGATGTCCTGGGGCTGTAATCAATGGTATGAAGATGGGATTGGTACCTATCGTTACTCCATGGGCAGCCTTTGACGGTATGGAAGATTGTGGATTCATTATGGACGATTGGACTACCGCAGCTTTGGCAAAAGGAATAGATTGGTCTTTGTCTTTACCTATAAATAAAGTGGAGGAAATGTCAGATGAGGCTAGGACTATCTGCACAAAGAAGTTTAATCTAGACAGGTTCAAAGCTTTGTTTAAGCAAGAGATTGTTGATATAATGAAAGGCTAATGGTATGATGAGCATCATAAAGCTTTATAAGGCTTTTCGTAAGAGAAAAATGCTGGAGGCAGCCAAAGCTAGCCTTCAGATAGATTCTTCTTGTCATTTGAGTGATTCCTTCTTGATTCGGCAAGACGTTCCCACTGATGAAAAGCGATTGGTTATTGGCAAGGATTGCATCATTGGTGGTCAATTCATATTTGAGTCCTCCAAAGGTAAAATCACCATAGGTAATCATTCCTTCATAGGCTCCAGTACATTCATCTCTCGCTCTTCCATCACAGTGGGTAACAATGTGACGATAGCTTGGGGTAGTACCATCTATGACCATGATAGCCATTCGCTTGACTACATGGAGCGCAGGAAGGACATAGATGACGAACTTGCCGACTTGAGAAGTAAGCAAAACATGATAGCCCATAAGAATTGGGATGTAGTGAATAGCAAGCCTATCAAGATTTGCGATGATGCCTGGATTGGCATGAACTGCATCATCTTGAAGGGCGTAACTATCGGTGAGGGTGCCATTGTGGGCGCAGGAAGTGTGGTAACCAAGGATGTACCTGCATGGACAGTTGTGGCTGGCAATCCAGCTAAAGTAGTAAAAACATTATCAAAATGAAAATATTAGTAGTAGGTTCCAAAGGCTTTATTGGAAGCCATTGCGTAGATTATTTCTCCAAGGAGAATGAGGTTTGGGGATGTGATGTGGTGATGGAGTATGACAATCCGCATTATTTCCCTATCGATGCCGTGGACAGTGATTTCTTGGAGCTTTTCCAGCAGCATCAGTTTGATGTTTGCATCAACTGCTCAGGTGCGGCTAACGTGCCTTTCTCTTTGGAAAAACCATTCAATGATTTCCGATTGAACACGATGAATGTGTTTAAGCTGTTAGATGCCATTCGCCAGTTTAATCAGGAGTGCAAGTTTATCACGATGTCTAGTGCTGCCATTTATGGCAATCCAGATAGCTTGCCTATCTATGAGAACTCCAAGATAAATCCTGTTTCACCATATGGCTTTCATAAGACGATGGCAGAGATGGTATGTAAGGAGTACGCCAAGTTTTGGAACATCAAGACTTGCTGCCTGAGAATCTTCTCTGCTTTTGGTCCCGGTTTGAGAAAACAGCTATTCTGGGATATGTATCATAAGTTTAAGGAGCAGGATGTTATTCGCTTGTGGGGTACAGGAAGAGAAAGCCGTGATTTCATCTTCATCGATGATATCATTCAGGCGATAGACTTGACCATTAAGAACAGTAGCTTTGATGCTCAGGTGGTGAATGTGGCAAATGGCAAGCAGCTTACCATTAAGGAAGTGAGCGATGCCTTTGTATCTGTATTACAGACCGACAAAAAGGTGGTATTTAATGGCGAGGAACGCAAGGGCGACCCTATCAACTGGGAGGCAGATATCGAGACGCTGAAAAGTTGGGGGTATAAACAGACTGTGGAGTTGGAAGAAGGAATTAAAAAGTATGTGGCATGGGTACAAGAGACGAAATAGCAATCATCTATGATTATTCTGATGGCTGGATAGGTGGTGTATACTATGTTCAGAATCTGATTTCTGCAATGACATTATTGGATGACCAAGATATGCCAATCATAAATGTGTATAGTCTTCATCAGAAAGATGTGGAAGAATTAAAGGCTATCACTGGCTATCCATTTTTGGTTTTCCAACAAGCGAAGAATAAAAATGTATTTGACAAGGTGATTAATCGCTTGCATTATTTGCTTCTTCCTAAGATAGGGAGTTATATCAAGGCTGTAAATAAGAAAAACTTAAAAGGTAAGTTTGTCTTTCCTATACAAGATTTTAAGGCAGCAAGCCAAGATGTAACTTTGTCATGGATACCAGATTTTCAAGAACTGTATTATCCCCAGTATTTTAGCAAAAAGGAGTTGAAGTTTAGAGATAAGGGACATCGCCTCTTTTTTGAGACCAAGACTCCTATGGTGCTGAGTAGCAATGCCGCCAAAAATGATTGCTTGAAGTTCTATCCAGAGTATAAGCATAATATTGCTGTACTCCATTTTGCGGTAAAGCATCCTGATTTCTCAGATATCGTTTTTTTTCAGTTGTTGGAGAAGTTCCAAATCAAGGAAAATTATATTTTCTGTGCCAATCAGTTCTGGAAACACAAAAATCATCTGTTCTTATTCAAGGCATATAAGAAATTGAAGGACCAAGGTTTTCCTTATCAGTTGGTATGTAGCGGTCAGTTGAAGTCATATTCTGATGATGAGTATACTCAGTCAATTAGGGATTTCTTGAAAGAGAATCACTTGGAGAATGATATCAAAATCTTAGGCTTTATAGATCGCAAAGAGCAACTCTGCTTGATGCAGAACTCGTATGCTATGGTGCAGCCATCTCTCTTTGAGGGTTGGAGCACAGTGGTGGAGGATGCTAAAGCTCTGAATAAGTTTATCTTCCTGTCTGATTTGGATGTGCATATAGAGCAGAATCCAAAGAATGCTTGTTTCTTTGATGCTACGAATGAGGACGACTTGGTAGAGAAGCTGATGAATGTGAAGCCGACGGCTGAACCATACGATTATGCGGAGAATCGCAAGCAATTTGCCAAGGACTTCTTGGAGATAATCAAGAAGTATCCCAAGTTTTTGTAAATGTGGTGGGGAGAAAAGTATTCTCCCTGCTTTTAGCCAGATAATAGTTAATAAAAAATATTAGATGAATAAAATATTAGAACATATCCTTTCTATTCCAAAGAGTTTTTATGTATCCTCGAAATACTTCTCTTTAAAGGATGCAGTAAAGTTACCTATAATGGTGAGATACAATACTGTACTCTTGGGATTAAAAGGTAAAATCACTAATTCGGGGGGGCAAAATTTGCTATGTTTAAAGTAGGTTTTGGTAATGTGGGTGTGTTCGACAAGAAATACGAGAGAACGATGCTTCAGATAGGAGGAACAATCGAGTTGTCTGATAAAAAGGTTTGCTTTGGTCATGGAAGTCGAATCTGTGTATATCCTGGTGGCGTTTTGAGATTCAATGGTGAATTTAATAATTCTACATCTATGACCATCATTTGTAGTAATCATATCACTTTTGGTGATGGGGTACTATCATCATGGAATACGCTAGTTATGGATACAGATCTCCATGAAACAGAAAATCCTGTTACCAAAGAAGTCTATCCTTCTAATTCTCCAGTAGTCGTGGGTGATAATGCTTGGATATGTGCTCGTAGTGTAATCCTTAAAGGTTGCAAATTACCAAAAGGCTGTATCTTGTCTGCCGCATCAGTTCTTACCAGGAAATATGATGAGGAATTTGCATTGCTTGCAGGTTCGCCTGCAATTATTAAAAGACACAATATAACCATAAGGCAAGACTATTTGGACTAGCATTTGGAGATGATATTCTGTAGCATAATGTTACATATGTTGTTAGATTTTTAATAACTTTTGAATATTGTATGAAAACAAAATTTTTATATCTTCTTTGTTTTGAATTTTTACTTTTCTCAGGTGGTGTTGTAACATCTGTAGGCCATGCATCGCTATGCATGATTATTTGGGCTTTAAGCTGTTTCCTATATTATTATTCATATCATAAAAATGATAAGTTCATTTTGAGTGGTAACATTAAAATGTATGCACTAATTATTTCTTGGATTTTTGTAACTACATTTGTTATTAATGACCCAAATGCAGATTTGTCTATTACAGCACCTATATTTTATGCGATAGGAGTAGTTTTTTTATGCTCTGTAGAAACATTTGATAATTTTAGGAATAATCTTTTAAAATGTGCGAATATTCTCTTTCTTGTTTCCATTGTAGTGCATTTAGGACATAGTTTTGGCATTATTCCGGCTAAAGATATTATAATAGGAGCAACACCTACGACATTGTCTTTCTATTTATTTCACACAGAGTGGGATGCGGGGCAAGTTTCTTCTTTGGGTATTCATCGTTTTAGCTCTGTTTATTGGGAACCAGGACAGGCACAAATCGTTATTATGTTTGTGTTGTTATTGTTTACTGATGACATAAAAGAAAATTTGTTGAGGTTTAAGTATATATTGTCAAAATATGGTATTTTAATTTTGGCTTTAATTCTAACTCAGTCTTCTGCAGGTTATTTAGTTTTTATGTTATATTTCTCATGTGTACTTCTTTTTAATAATACGTTCAAGAAGAAAAAATATTTAAGACCTGTTTTTGGTATATTGGCTATTGTATTTGCTTTTCTAATGTTTAATAGCAGTGTGGTACAAGATAAATTTGATCAGAGAAATGAAAAATCAGAAGATACATCTTATGCTATTAGAATGAGAGATAATCTTGTTTGCTATGAAATTGTTTCTGAAAATCCATTCTTTGGATGTGGCCTTGGAAGTCGTGATCTTGAATTTCAATTATCTAAGCGTGGCTCTTTAACATCGTCAAACGGATGGTTGCTAACAGGTGCACAAGTAGGTTGCACTTATTTGCTTTTTATTTTCTTTTCTATGTTTAAAAGAATTAAGCAAATGTGTTTGGAGATACCGACTCTTTTGTTGTTGTTAACACTAGTCTTGTCGCAATGTAATGAAGCTTTTACTTATTTTCCATATATATGGATATATGTATTTAAATTTAAAACTTATAAACGGTTGAAATGAAACATTTAGTGATTTTATATCCTGCAGTTAGAAATGTGCCGAATGGTGGGTTGAAGGTTGTGTATGATTATGCCAACAGACTTGCAAATGATGGGTATAATATTTCAATAGTGTACGCTTCGTATTTTCCTGATAACGATAAAGGATTCAAAGGAATGTTTAAAAGTTTCTTGAAATACATTTACCAAATAGGCTATAGAAAGATTAAGGGATGTTCTTGGTATAAGCTACATCCTAAAATTAATGAGTTGTTTGTTTGGGAGTATAATCAGAAAAATGTGCCTAGCGGTAATTATATTTTTGCTACTGCTGTAACTACTGCTAAATATGCAGATGCTTTACCGGGCTTTGGTAGAAGACTTTATATTGTTCAAGACTTTGAATCTTTTATAGCAAATTCAGAGGAATATATTTATAATTCTTATAGATTGCCATTGATAAAAATTGCTATTTCAAGCTGGATAAAAGATTTGGTAGATCAGTATTCTCCTTCTCCAAGTGAACTTGTTGTCAATGGGTTCAATTTTAAAAAGTATTATCTTACTATTCCTATTCAGAATAAAAGTAAACATTTGGTATCGATGCTCTATCACATAAGGCCAGCTAAAGGTACCCCAACGGCCTTTGAAGCATTGAGGTTAGCTAAGCAAAAAATTCCTGATCTAGAGGTTAATATGTTCGGTGTATATAATGCTCCAAAAGAATTGCCAAAGTGGATTCATTATATTCAGAATCCTACAGAAATGCAACATCTTGAGATAAATAATCAAGCAGCTATATATCTTGGATGTAGTATAATGGAAGGCTGGGGCTTGACTGTAGGTGAAGCCATGATGTGTGGGCAAGCTGTGGTTTGTACAGATAATAAAGGGTATCTAGAGATGGCTAAGAATGGCTATAATGCTTTAGTTGCTCCTGTAGGTGATTCTCAAACTCTGGCAAATAACATTGTTAGATTGATAACTGATGATAATTTGAGATATCAAATTGCATCAAATGGATTGGCATATATTAGGCAATTTGATATTGAAGAATCATATCGTAAATTTAAAAATATTTTAGAAAAATGAAAGTAAGTATTATTACTGTTAACTATAATAATGAGTCCGGTCTTAAAAGAACGTTGGAAAGTATTAAAAGTCAAATCTTTACGGATTATGAGCTTTTGGTGATTGATGGGGCAAGCAGTGATGATAGTATTGCTGTTATTAATGCTTATTTAAAGCAGATAACTTCTATGCGTTTTGTATCAGAGAAAGATGAAGGTATATATAATGCCATGAATAAGGGTACAGATATGGCTATTGGTGACTATTTAATATTTATGAATTCTGGAGATAGTTTTTATGACGACCAGTCTTTGGAACAATCTGCTAAATTCTTAGATGGAGAAGTTGATATTGTATCAGGAATAGCAGTAAGTGATAAATATGTGATGGATTCCGTCAAACCTAAGGCTCTTTCTATGTCCTTTTTCTTGAAGAACAGTATGAACCATCAAGCTACTTTTATAAAGAGAAGTGTGATGCAAAATTATCATTATAGTGAAAACTATAAGATAGTTAGTGATACGGAGTTCTTTTTTAAAGCAATGATTTTAGGTAATTGTTCGTATAAAGATATTCCTGTGAAGGTTTGCTTCTGTGAAGATGCTGGAGCTAGTGGAAATTTGAGTGCATCTATGCAAGAAAGGTATATGGCAATAAAGGCATTAGTTCCCCCAAGAATGTCTTATGATATAGATTTTATCATAAAGTATCATAATCCGGTTTCAATGAAAGTAGGTGGATTGCTTTATAACAGATTTTTTAGGTGGCTATTTGATAAGTTAATTAGAAGAGGAGGTAGATTGTGATTAGTCAATTGTATGTTTTTGATATATGTGGCACAATATTTAAATCAAATACAACTTTCGATTTTTTGACTTTTTGGTTGACCCCTAGGAGCAAGTACTATAGTTCTTTCGATAAGATACGCAAAACATTTATATGGAAAGTTATCAATAAGATAACTCGCACTTATTTACATATTGATATAACTCGTGTTATCGCATTGCGTTTTTTAAAAGGGTATAGTCGTTTGCAATTATTGGAAGGTGCTGATGTGTTTTACGAATCATATCTTATGAAACATCTTAATGACTATGTTGTTGGTAAACTAAAAGAGTTGATCGTTAATCCTTCTTGTAATGTATTGATTGCTTCTGCAACTATAGATGTGGTAGCAGAAGTAATTGCAAGAAAAATGCAAATTTTGGATTGGTATAGTTCTGAATTATGTTACGTAGATGGTATATGTCAAGGTAAGTTGTCTAAAGACTTGTTGGGTAAAAAAATCGATTTTATACAAGAGATACAGAATCAAACTATTGACTCTGTATACACTGATGATTTTACAGACATACCATTACTGAAAGAAGCTAGACAAAAGAATATTGTTGTTTATCCTAAGACCGATAAAAAATGGAAAAAAATAGTAAAGAAAATGAAATGGGATGCAAATTTCATCGAATATTGATGTTTTTTGTCCCTTTGCTATATGCATTAGAAACTCGTTTCTTGAAACGTAGTAAGTTGGGTGCTATAGTATGGGCAACGGAGTTTTTGCTACCAACAATTATTGCATTATGGCTAGTTAAATACAATTTTGCAGAGTGGTATTATTGGATTGTATCTATTCTTTCTGTTTATAATTTATATGAAATTGGTTATATTCAGAATGATTGCGAAACAATTAAGCGTGAGCAAAAACCGACTCTAAGGGTTTCGACAAAAGAATTGCTCTTTTATGAAAAAAGGAAAAATTCGATTTATGGATTACGATTTTTATTGGGCTTATTAGGTTCTGTTTTTTTTCTTTACCATGGCTCTAATTTCAGTCATATACTTATATTTTGGCTTATTGTGCCAATTTATGCAATTTATAATTATTTACGTGGTAGAGTAAATCTATATCTCATTTTTATATTAACTTCATATCGTTATTGTATGCCGTTAATACTAGTTTGCGATATCGTAAAGTCTGAAAACATGGAAATTATATTAGCTGTATTGATAGTATATCCTGTTTTAAAACTTATTGAAATATGTGCAGGTGGAAAGTCTTTACCACAAGAAAGGTGGACAAAAATATTTATGGCTAATTACGAATCTCGCTTTGTCTTTAGGATTAAATATTATTTTTGTCTAACTATGCTTTTTGTAGTTTTTCAATTAGGTGGGCATACAAACTTACTTTGGCTACTTCCTGCCTATTTCCTTTTGTTAAGAGGTTGTCAGTGGAAAATGCCAAAATTGGGAGCTAGGTAAAATGTAAATTTACTTAATAATGATTTTTGAATGGTAATGAATATAAGGATATTCTTCAGCTGTTAGTTGCTGCGCCTGCAATTCTATATATTATAATGTATATAGGTAGGCATATCGAAACGATGGTGAATATTCCATAGATAACCTGGCTGCGGAACGAGCGATACGTCCCCAGACCATACAGCGCAAGGGCTCGTTATTCTTTGGTAGTGTTCAGGGTGCATTGAGGTCGGCAATGTACAATACCTTTATCCAGACTTGCAAGCAAGTCGGAGTCTCGTTCAGGCAATATTTCAAGGCTTTGCTCAAGGCCGTGAAATCTGGTAGAACGGACTACGAGAACCTGCTTCCGATGACAATCTGCTTGGATTAATGAAATTTTTAGTGAAAGAAATTTAAAAATGAAATTTGCAGGCTTTGCATAAAGCCCGCAAATAGGAGCGTTGTGACATTTTTGGACGCTTACTATTTTATTTGTTTACCTTATATTTTACAATTTACTCATGACAGATTTTTCCGTATTAATGTCTGTATATAAGAAAGAAAATCCTTCTTATATGCGAGACTGCTTGAATAGTGTCTTTAATCAAACATTACAGCCAACTGAAGTTGTACTGGTAGAAGATGGTCCATTGACGCAAGAACTGTATGATTTGGTTTCAAATTTTGAAAAACACCATTCAAGACTCAAGGTTGTGCCATTAGAGAAAAATGGCGGTTTAGGCAAAGCTCTAAATGAAGGTTTGAAGCATTGCTCGTATAATTATGTGGCTCGTATGGATACCGACGATCAGTGTTATCCAACCAGATTCGAAAAGCAAATCAAATTCTTGGAAGAGCATCCTGATATTGATGTTGTTGGAAGTCTGACAACAGAATTTACTGATGATGGAAACGGAGTCAAGAAGATTCTTTCTACAAAATATTTCCCAGAGACCGTAGAGGAAAATGAGAGATATAGCAGGAAGAGATGCCCCGTGGAGCATCCTGCCGTAATATTCAAGAAACAAGCTGTATTGAAGGCTGGAGGCTATCAACACTGCTTATTGTTTGAGGATTATCATCTATGGGCACGTATGTTTGTGAATGGTGCCAAGTTTTATAACATACAAGAACCTTTGTTATATTTCCGTATGACGGAAGATTCTTTCAACAGGCGAGGTGGTTTGAAGTATGCTATTAATGAGCTTAAAGCATTGGGAATGTTTAGAAAAATTGGTTTTCTTTCTAATCGTCAGTACCTTTTCACAATATTAACAAGGTTTCCTGTGCGTGTAATGCCACATTATATAAGAAAATTCATTTACAATAAATTCTTGCGCAGGCATTAATTATATGTACACAGATAATTTAAACTATTGGACGCAATTGTTTTCACTTATAAAATACTCATTGTGGAAAGTAGAAGACAATAAAGATTTATCTGACATAGATTGGAGAGAAATTCTTGACATTGCAAAAAAACAAACTGTCTTAGGGCTTTTGCTTGAAGGTCTTGATTTTCTTTGCAGAAGTGGTGCGTCATTACAGATACCTTTGGATGTTAAGATGGGGCTTATAGGGCAAGTTCATGCTATAGAAAAGCAAAATACTTTTATCAATGCCAAGATAGCAGAACTTATGCTTGAGTATGCCAAAATAGGTTTGGAACCAATCTTAGTGAAGGGGCAAAGTGTCGGGAGTCGTTATCCTCATCCAAACCATAGGCAACCAGGGGATGTGGATTTGTTTTTCATCAACAAAGAACAACTGCTAAAGGCTAATGGTTGGGCAAGGGAATATGGAAGAAACTTGGATGGATTCTATCAAAAACATTTGTCTTTCCAATGGAAAGGTATCGTTATAGAGAATCATAACCAACTGTCCCCTTTCTCGAAAAAGTCTTATCGAGTCTATTTCAATAAAATTGTGCAGCAAGAGATAGATGATAGCGAAATACTTCTTGTAAGGAGAATTAGCAACTGTACGGTAAGAGAGTTACCAACAACACTATATGCCTTCTTCCTTTTGGTACACATGTCTTATCATATTTTGGAGGATGGTCTTGGTTTACGACAGGTTTGTGATTGGATATTGTTTTTGAAAGAACATCATTCTCAGATAGACAAATCAAAATTTGCAATATGGATGGAACATTTGGGGCTTACTCGTTTGGCAAATGCTTTTGGAGGAATTTGTGTTGAGTATTTGGATTTGCCAGAGTCATACATTCCTTTCTCATTGCAACGTAGTTCTACATACGAAAAGCTGTTGCTTGAAGAGATTATGTTTGGAGGTAACTTTGGACATAACTATTATCAATACAAAGGCAAGGTGTCAAAATTCGAAGATATGTGGCATACGTTGTGGATAAAAGTGAGGCGATATGCTCGAATCTATTGCTTGTGGCCTCAGGAAGCAAGAGCAAATTATGGTATGTTGATGAAGAGAGGTCTTAAACGAATATTTGGAGCATGAAAAAGGCATTTGTCAATATGTAGAAATTATACCTATTGTCTGTGGTTCTGCACTAACTTTATGGCTTTTAGGAAAGTGGAGAAAATAACAGGAATATGGGCGAATGGCTCCTTTAATTAAGCTACTTTTCGGGGATGGAGCCAAGTAGCCCTTTTGACTCTATACAAATTAAATATAATCATAAAATGGAAGTTATTAAGACTGATATTGAGGGCGTGCTCATCATTGAACCTCGCCTGTTTAGAGATGCTCGTGGCTATTCCTTCGAGGGTTTTGTGAACGTGAGTTTAAAGAGAAAGTAGAGCCATTGGTAGGCTAAAAGGTGGAGTTCTGCTAGGACAATGAGAGCATGAGTTCTTATGGTGTAATGCGTGGCTTGCATTTCCAGAGACCTCCGTTTACCCAGAGCAGGCTGGTGAGATGCGTGAAGGGTAGAGTGCTGGATGTTGCCGTGGATATCCGTAAAGGTTCGCCAACATACGGCAAGCATGTGGCGGTGGAACTGACTGAAGATAATCATCGTCAGTTCTTTATTCCTAAGGGCTTTGCGCATGGCTTCGCTGTGTTATCAGAGGCACTTTTTTTTGGCGGTTACGACACAAATAAGGCACACAAATCACATATTTACAACACAAACTATTACTAATGGAAAAAAGAAAAGAAAGAATAGACCACTTAGAGGAAACTCCTAATTCACCTCTCCCCTATTCCGATCTCGGAGGCTCTATGATTGGCGATAAACAACAAACGAAGAAAAAAGTATTTGTAAGCGGTTGTTATGACCTTTTACATTCCGGTCATGTGGAGTTTTTCCAACAGGCATCACGTTATGGTGACTTGTATGTGGGGATTGGCTCGGATGCTACTTATCTTGAGTATAAGCATCGCAAACCTATGTTTCCGCAGGAGGAACGCCTCTTCATGGTCAAGAATATCAAGGCGGTGAAGGATGCGTATATCAATGAGGGAAGTGGTGTCATCGACTTCCTGCCGACTCTTGATAAGGTGAAACCAGATGTGTTTGTGGTGAACGCTGAAGGTGGGTCTGATGAGAAACGTAGGATTTGTGCGGAAAGGGGCATTGAATATGTCGAACTCCAGCGCACGCCTCATGCGGGTTTGAAGGCTCGTTCTTCTTCTGACTTGAAGAAGGCGTTGTCTGCTGCATCTGATAATTCGGTACAGGAAGCGGGGATTCCTACGCGTCTGGATCTGGCTGGTACTTGGATTGACCAGCCTTATGTGAGCATGTATCATCCGGGATGGGCGATTACCATCTCGCTGGAACCTACCTTTGAGGTGCGCGACCGCTGCGGTCTGTCTACCTCTACCCGTAAGGTGATTCAGAAGATATGGCCGGTGAAGTTGCCGAAGATGGATCCGGAGATGCTCGCCCGACTGGTATTCTGCTTCGAGAACAATCCGGAGCGTCACGATGGTATCATCTCGGGTGCCCAGGATTCTATCGGTATCTGTGTTCCCGGTCTGGTGCGTCATTATTATGACAACAACTTCTGGCCGGAGAAGATAGAGAGTACGCAGGATGAGATGACCCTCCGTTTCCTGGAAGACCACCTGGTGATGATTCCGATGGAACCGAGAAGACCGGGATGCAGTGTGGTGAAAGGTAAGGATATCACGCCTGAGAAGGTGAAGGCGCTGGCTGATGCTGCTGATGCCTGCTGGAAGGCGATTCTGGCGCACGACCTCGATGCCTTTGCTGCAGCTTACAAGGCATCTTTCGAAGCTCAGATTGCGATGTTTCTGGGTATGGTGAATCCGTCTATCAACGGAGTGATAGAACCGGAGGCGAGTGTGCAGCCGATGATTGACCGCTACAGCCGCATGGAGGAGGTTCTGGCATGGAAGATGCCGGGAGCCGGTGGCGGCGGTTATCTGGCACTGGTAGTAAAGGACAGTAATAAATTTGCAGAGAATCATGACGAAGCCATCCATCTTCAGATACGAAGGGCATAACTATCTGGCGCCCTTCCTCATCATCAGCAGTCTCTTCTTTATGTGGGGCTTTGCCCACGGTATCCTGGAGGTGCTGAATCCGCATTTCCAGGAGTCGTTCCATATCAGTAAGGCGATGTCGGCTCTGACGCAGGCTGCTGTCTATGGTGCCTACTTTCTGATGGCTCTGCCTGCCGGATGGATTATCAGGAAGTGGGGCTACAGGAGGGGAGTGATAATAGGACTGGTTCTCTTCGGTATCGGTGCTCTGATGTTCATACCGGGAAGCAGAATCAACAGTTTCTACTTCTTCGTTATGTCGCTGTTTGTGATAGGATGCGGACTGACGTGTCTGGAAACGAGTGCCAATCCGTATACTACGGTACTGGGGCATCCTGACAAGGCAGAGAGCAGAATCAACTTGTCTCAGTCGCTCAATGGTATCGGTTGGATAGTGGGACCACTGGTTGGCGGTCAGCTTCTGTTCTCAGGTGTCAACATTGCTATTCCTTATGCCCTGGTGGGTATCTTCGTGCTTGCTGTAGCATTGGTTCTGTCAAGAATCAAGTTGCCGGACCCAAGGAGAGCGCATGAGGCGGATACGAACGAGAAGGTGGAGGAGAAGCCGATGCGAGTAATGGCATTCGGTTTCGGTATGCTGACCTTGTTCCTTTATGTGGCTGCCCAGACGGGTGTGAACAGTTTCTTCATCAACTATGCAGAGGAGAGCATTCATATAGAGAAGCAGACTGCCAGTCTGTATCTCGCCTTTGGCGGAATGGGTCTGTTCTTTATCGGCAGGTTGGCCGGTGGTGTCATCATGAATTATATCCAGCCAAGGCTGGTGCTGCTGTCCTGTACCATCCTCACCTTTGTAGCCACACTGATTGTGGTGGTATGTAGCGGTACCTTATCGCTCATTGCGTTCTTCGCACTGTATCTAGGGGAGAGCATCATGTTTCCGACTATCTTCTCATTGGCATTGAGGGATGCGGGTACAAAGACTAAATTGGCCTCTTCCCTACTCATCATGACGATAGTGGGTGGAGCGGTTGCTCCAGTTATCATGGGGTATATAGCGGATACTACTGGCAGCATGGCGATTGCCTTTCTTATACCGCTAGTATGTTATGGGGTGATTGGAGGGTTTGCGCTTTCTAATCGCCACGTTCCTCTTTAGATAAAAGGAGGATCTTTCGAAAACCTACCCGTCCTTCCTTACCCTTAAGGAAGGCTCCACCTCTCACCCCTGCCCTCTCTCCTCAGGAGCGAGGGAGAAAACCGCCCTCAGTGCTGACTTTTCTACCTCTCCGTCTCTCCTGCAAGGAGAGTTCCACCTCTAACCAAGCCTTCCTCCTCAGAAGGAAGGATGTAACCGCCCTCCGGTGCTCAGAACCGCTTCGCTCTAAGGTTGGCGGACCATCAAAGGTCTTCGCCATGTTATGCGGGATGGGACCGTCTGGGACGCAATGTATCTTTCATCTAAAAAATGTGAGGATGCTATTTTCAGTAAACCACCAATACAGCATAAAGTGGGGTAAATGAAAAATATTATCTTTACAACCGTTTTAAAATTCACATAAAATGGAAAGCAAAGAATATTTTGAAAATCGCCAGGAGTTCTGTAAAGAGTGGAGCGAGCCTATGGTTGACCGCATCATGGATATGCTCAAAAAAATGCGTGCTGCAGGTGACTAATATTGTCAGATGGTTCACAGAGCCGTAGATTACATACTTGATGACGAAGATGCCTTCCGAACATTCCTTTCGGACGGCCGAATCGACATGCACAATATTGCCATAGAGAGATGTTTTAGACATATCGCTATGGGAAGACGCAATTGGCTTCAGACAGAAAGTCATTTCTCTGCCCAGAATCTGGCATTTATGTTCGGATTGTTGGAAAGTTGCAAATTGAACAAAGTGAACTTTGGTGAGTACATTGGGGATATCCTTACTTGCATTCTTTGTGGCGAGGAGGTTGATGCCTAGTTCCTACCATGTGACTATGTTCGCCATTTTGAAGATGGTATGGATGCGGTGGTAACGAAAACATCCCAAGCCGTCGCTTGATAGTAGAATTCGTGGATTATAGAAAATCATAATTACTGGTACGGCTAAGCCCGCTGATAAATAGTTGGGACGCTGTATTGGTGATTTACACTTGGATAAGATTAAAAGAATCACAAATTATAAGTTGTAGAGTAAGTATATGGGATTAGTCTTTACAGTACTTTTTTTATTAGCGTTGTCCGCAATACTTTCCGTATGGTGTCCAGAAAGGTCATCCTCAAAATTATGGTTGGTGGCTTGGACTTGGAGGCATATAGGCAAGCCTGTGCGTGATTATCTTCTTCATAGAGTGACAACTGCAAAGGTTGTCTATAGATATTTTGGGGCTATGATGGCTATAAATGCATCTCCTTTACTCTTTAATGTACTTAGAGTGAATACAGGAAACTTTCTGTTGGAACTTTCTGTAGATTCGTTTAATAGTTTTATACTTATTGTTGATATACTTATTACATTTGTTGCCGTAATTTATCTTATATTGCAATTTCGCAAGCCAAATGAAGACTTTATAAAAGGAAACTCAACTGAAAAAATATTAAACGCATTGGCTAACAAAAATGATGAGATTAAAGAATTGTTACCTTTGTATAGAAGTTCCATAGAGAAGTTACACCTAAAGGAAGCCTATGAACATTTAGGAGCAATTAGAAAAATTGTGGTTAAGCGTAGTGCTACAGATTATGAATTGCTTGCAACAATAGATTTTCTGATGGGAAAATGTTCTTGCTATATTAAAGGAAATGATGAAAAAGTTGAGTTAGTGAGAGCTTTCGAAGAAATGAAGAAAGCGAACTTGTTTTTGATAGAAATTGTAGAAGAATATATTTATATCAACATAAAAGGGAATGAGAAACAACCAATGATAGATTTATGTCATCAAATCTTGGAAAGAGAGCCTAACAATGCTATGGCTAATGCTGCATTGGTTGTATTGTCAGATGATGCGGAAAATACATATAAGAAAGTTCCTAAGTCAGTATTATCCGAGATTAATTTTCAATTCGTAATATTTTACTATATATTTAATCATTCGGACCAAGAATGGTTAAGTATAGATGATGTTCAATTGGATATTCCTAAAAACTTAACTTATGATAATCTACGGCAATGGAGTTTCTGCATGTCCGTATATTCTACCAGACTTTTGCGCGAAGGACATTATTTCTGTGATGGTAGGAAAATAACGAAGACGCTACATAATGTTTATGATATAACAAATAGATATAAGGAACTATCTGCTGGTACCGATATAGAAAATATTATTCCAGATGTAGAATTCATGGCCTTGTATTCAGAATTTCTTCTGATTGAAAATAAGGAAAAAAGGAATGAACTAATTTCATCAATGAAAGATAGTGAACCATCGAAAGAAAATTCGATGCCTTATGTACTGATGTTATTAGAAATGCTTATGATTAACAAGGATTTTGATGATGCTGCACGAGTTCTTGAAGATCAGAAGGATTGCAAAGATGAAACTTTAGCTTTGGTGGGATTTCTTTTGCCAACAAGAATTTTCGATAAACAACTAGCAGTAAAAGCCTTTGAGCATTTTGCGAAGATAAATATCTTGCTGCCAGATATGCATTGTCAACCAATATTGAGTTGTGTAGCTATGTATGCAAGGGACGTTCAGCAATTCAAGAGTTTAAAGATTTTTGAGAATCCAATTACGCAACAGATTCTTGAATATACATTTATGTATTTTTCAACTAGAACTTATGATGTGGAAACTATTAAAACTCTTGCTAAAAAAGCTCCAAAGGAAGCCAAATTTATCTTGGCAAGAATATTAGGCTCCGAAAACCATACAAGTGAAGCTTTGGCTATTATAAAACCATTGATACAAGAAGGTGTCTATTCTTTAGAAATGTGTGTGTATCTATCTATTATACGTGAAGATGAAAATTATAAAGATGTTTTCTTTGATGCATTGAAGAAACTTAGGAAAAACGGTTTTACACATGTAAAAGAGTTCTTGGAAGATGAGTATTATTTAGCTATAGGTTGTAATGACTTAACTGATGCTGGAGAAGTAATAAGCTTATTGTTTGAACAATATTCGGATAACAATAGTGTATTTTATAATTATCTTAATTATTTGAACTTAACTAATCAAAATACAAAGTTCTCCCAATATGTTTGCAGAGTCTTAAATACAGTAGAAAACGATTCAGTTTTAAATTGTAACTTTTTTAATTTGCTGATATTGCAAGGTTTTTACAAGGAAGGGGTGGACTTTTTGTATGGGGCTATTTTACGAACAAAATCGCAAGAACTAAAAGACCTGTGGTTCAAATATATACACACTCCACATATCTCACCAATTATCAATGAAGAGAAAGACATTGTTGAAAATGGAGACTTTGTTGTGTATGAGGAAAATGGAAAAGTTAGAAGCGAAGATGTATTCATCAATTCTAATACAGAAAAAATGATAGGACATCATGTCGGTGAAAAGGTTGCGTTGGATAGGTTTGGTGTTATATCTACTGCAAGAGTACAACATATTTATAATAAGTATCATTCTCTTACAAGACAAATATACCAAGGTTTACAACAAGGTCAAAGCAAGAGTATACGTATGTTCACCCTAGATGACTTGAAAGGTGGCGATGGAAACATGTTGACCAACTTGATGATGTTGGCCGGTGGGTTTGACAACAAGAAACGAATTGATGATTGGGAAGAACGGTATGCAAAGGGTGAGGCTATGCTTATCAGTTCATTTGGCAACAGCAATGCGTATGAGAAGTGCATAAATCGAATGTTTGGAAATGATAGGATATTTTGTTTGCCGTATCAAAACTATGAAAAATGTCCGATAGATGACTATGAGTGCGTATTGGATATTACGTCAGTAGTTCTTCTAAGTATGCTTAACAAAATTTTTGGGGTAACTTTTGATAGAAAATTTATTATTCCACAAGGATTGTTGATTTATTTGCAGCAGACTTTACAAAGAGAGAAAGTTAATATTCCAAGTTTCATATCGCAAGAAGTAGTAGAAAGATTAAGGTTGAAGACAGAAGTTTCGGAAAGTTTTCATATAGAGATATTGCAATACATACTTGACTGGATTGAAAAATATTCTACTATTGAAGTTGCGACCAAAAAACTGAACCTCCATTTCCAGGAAATCGATCACTCCTTTTTTGAAATCGAAAGTGAAAGTATGCTCTTGACGATTGATAAGAAGAGATGTTTGATTAGTGAAGATTGGGGACTTATGACAAATTATGAGAACTTCAAAATTCTCAATACAGAAGCTTTCTTATATCTGTTGAATGTCAAGGAAAAGATAACTGTTTCAAAGTTCTTAGCTGACTTACATTTTGTAGGAGTTAATGTTGGTTTAGATTATATGTTTGAACAATACCAAAAGAAGGTCAGTAATCATCCTAATACATTTGGGGAATGCTTGGAAGCACTTCGAATTAACGTGTATTTGACAAACACAGGATTTAACCTTGCCAATAGAATATTAAACTCAACCATAAAACTTCCATCAGACTCCTTTGATGTAATGAATATCTTTGGGAAAATATTGGAAGACAAACCTACTGCTTATAGAAAAGACCTTATCCATCAAATGGAGCAACAGCATGGAGTACATTCTGAATTTATGAAGTATCTGATAGAAACTGTAAAAATGAATAGGCTTTTTTTGATATAAGATAAATTGTAAGAATAATTAAGAATATTTCAGCTCAAAAATGAAAATAGCATTTGTTAACGTTCTGGGTATTCCTAATAACTACGGAAGCTTATAGTAGTTCGCAGAGTATATCTCTGTGGGCTAGTGAAGAGTGACCATGAGGTTATGGTATATTCTCTTCTTATCATCTTTATAAGGATGATGAGTACAAGGGTATGAAAATCAAACTCCTCTGTAGCTCGGAAACTTGGATAGGTCAAGTATCGGCTCGTTCTTCTACGACTTTATATCGCTAAGGTTGCTTTGAAGCATGATATGCAGATTTATAAGAAATGCAAACCTCTAATACTGCGTAAGGTAGGGTGAATGCAAAATATTATCTTTGCTACAGTTGCTATCTTTTATTGGAGAACTAGCTGTAATTATCGTTTAATTGTTAAATTAAAAATATGAAAAATCGTAGAACAATTACTTTTAATATTGGTGATGAGAACCGTATTGTTGTGGAAGACATTAACAAGAATACCATTAAGTCATCCATCTTTTCAGAACCTTATCATTATATCCTTAATTCTTTGGATCATTATGTTGATGCCTTGCCTGACAACAGGGACGATGATTTCAAGAATAATGATATATGGAGAAATAATATCTTTGCATTCATTGGTGAAAGAGGTTCTGGAAAGACTTCATGTATGCGCTCTATTGTGCATTTGCTTGAAGAGCCTCAAGATTCACAACTGGATAATGAGGTTTTAAAGAGAAATTTCTATGCTCTGGATATGATTGATCCTTCGTTTATAGACAATGAATCGAATATTCTAGGCGTTATATTGGCTACACTTTATAAGAAATTCCTGAATCATTCTCATAATGTAAACGAAGGTTTGAAATTCAAATTGGCTGAATCTTTTGCCAGAGTGCAGCATGATTTTAGCAGAATGATGACAGAGAGCGCTATACCTGATGATGATTTGGAAGCATTGTCTTCTTTGTCAGCAGCGGTTGACCTCAGAACCTCTATGTATGACCTGATTGACAGGTTCATGAAGTATATGGGTAAGGAAAATGCGATACTTCTGATATCTGTGGATGACATTGACTTGCATTCTAGGGATGCTACCAAAATGGTAGAACAGATTCGGAAATATTTGGTCTTGCCTAATGTGCTCGTAGTGATGGCTGTGAAGCTTGATCAGTTGGCTAAGCTTAAACGGTTGCAGTACTCTAGGGAATATTGGGATCAAAAACAGACTTTGAATGATAAGAATCTTGATGAAATGGTGGACCGATATATCACAAAGTTGGTGCCCTATAATCATCGTGTCTATATGCCGGAATCTACCGTCTATTGGGATGCAGGGTTGCACATAAATCAGAAGGATATTTCTTGCTATCAGTTTGAATCAGTAAGACAGGCTGTTCCGGAATTGATTTTCAGAAAAACGAGATACTTATTCTATAACAGTGCTGTCAAGACGAGTTTTATTGTACCGGATAATCTTCGTGAATTACGCCAGATTATCAGACTGCTTGTTGACATGAAGGATTATTGGCAGTATGATGAAAATGGAAAGGTAATAGCTGAAGAATATAATAATAAAGAGGTGTTTAAGAAATACCTTTTTGAGAGTTGGATGATGAATCATCTTGATGCTGATTCCCAGAAAGGGATTAAAGAGCTTGCTTCCATTTCTGAGGCCATACAGATTAATGCTACTGCTTTACGTATTATACGTGATAAGTTTGAAAAGGATAAGTTTTTTGAAACAAAAGATTCTCCTATCTCAAATATCCTCAAATCCAATAATCAGGTTTATAATATAGCTATAGGAGATGTTTTGGCCATCATCGATTTATTGGAAAGAAAGGATATTACTTTAGAGCAGATGCATTTCCTTTTTATGATTAAAACCATCTATTCCATGAGGCTCTATGAGTTTTATGATGAATATATAGAGGAGCTTAATGATAAAAAGGAGCTTAATGGGGAAATGACCTCTGAAAGAGTTTTGGCCCGTGTCTTATACCAGGACATGAAATTGCCGAATTATTTGAAGTTGGTAGGAGGTAGATTTTTTAATACGCGAATGATAGTACAACATCCAAAGAAGTCAGACTACCCATTCCGTTCAAACCGTGTCATCAACTTGGAGGCATTGAGGGCTTTAATGAAATTGTGTATTGATCAGCCTGAGAATCTGATGCCTGTTGAATTGAAGATGGCAGAAGTATTTATGTTGTGCACTGCCAGAATATATAAATCAAGACATTTTACATTATCTAAAGATAAAGCTTATATAGATTCGACATATAGAGAATATCGAGAGTTAGTGTATGCAGCTTCTTTAACTCGAAAGCCAAAAGGGTATTGGGATATAGGTGCTTTTCTCTTTAATGTTGTTGATATTGAAAGATGTTATCAGAGGTTCGACTATGGTGCAGAGTTTATTGACTTAATGAATCAGTCAGAGGCTTCATTTAGTAATTCTTTATATAATGGCTTCAAGTCATTAACGAAGAGTGGTATCAGAAATATGTCTCCTAAAGATTATCAGGATTACTGTAATGCTCATCCAACTTTGCTGGTGTCTGAAAATTCAGAATTGCCAGTATTTGATAGACATATATGGCTGTCATGGGCTTGTGTAAGAAATGCTGAGATTTTATGCGATCTTGTTTCCTTCCTGGATGAAGATGAATATAAAAATAGTGGTGATGATGAGAAGATCCTAGAGCGTTTCTTCTTATTGATGTCGCAATATTCCATCTACAGTTATGATAAAACGGGCAATGGTGATGAGGGTGACTATTATCGAATCAACTATCGTTTTGCTAGGCTCGTGATGGAGACGTTGAAGGAGATAAGCAGTTCATTTTCTTTAAAGGAAATATTTAAGTTAATCTTTGATGATTTTTCTGCTCCTGATAAGAAAAAATCGGACTATTATGAAGAAAAGATTAAACAGCTGATGGATGATCATTATAATGAAGTGAATGGTCAGGTTCCTGTTATAACAGCGGATAGGTTGGCGTCTACTTTAACCAAAAGAAAGTGTTCAAAAAGTACATTGATAGAAAAAATACTTAAATTGGATGCTCGATTTAGGAATGAACCTTATCGAAATATGCTGAATGAGGTATTGCCTATTCCTGGCAAGGAACAAATGTCGGTGGATGATGTGCCTCAAATTATTGATGCCATCAATAATGGACTAAACGGATTGAACAATGGAAACGCTGAGACAAACAATCAAAACGCTGTTCCAACTCCAGAAGAGTGATAACGTTATTGCTTCTCTATTGAAGGGGAATAGTCATGATGATGTTCATGTGAATCGCCAATGGTTCGTTAGGGCATATCTGGATGACATCAGTCCCATCAGAACCAAGGATCAGGTGGAGGCTATATTTGACTTGTTTCAGTCTAAATGGGCCACGAATGACAATAACATCAAGTCGCTGGCTTTTTGTCCAAGTAATAGTGTCTTCAATGTATTGCTTCATTTCTCTTCATGTGTATTGAAGGAATATAAACATCAACCTGTTTGCAGATATGACGACTTGTTGAGATGGCATGATCTAACTTCCAATCTGGGTGAAGATCTGTTTACGACTTCTTACCTTGCAGCAAAGGATGTTATGCAGGAAGTGGACCGCAGATTCTTTAACTGGAAAGATATCATCAGTCATGACAATGCCGCTCTTGGCAATATCTTTGAAAAGAGAATGATAGATTTGCATTATCATCTTTATGGTTCGATTTTTGTTTTTGACTTAAACTGGTTGAGCTTGATGAATGATGTGACAGATCGGCAGGATAGTTTCAGAAAGATCTTCGATTATCTGCGAGCTCCTCATATTATCAATTCGAGTGAGGTGAGCAACAGTCTGTATAATAAGGTGATGAAGGCAGCTTCTATCAGACTCTTGCTGTTTTGGTATCTGAATCCTGATGTAGATGATGCTTTTGTAGAGAGCTATTATCGTTCGACGATTGACATGCTAGGCATAGATGAGGATTTACTGATGAACAGCAAGTTGTTGGAACTCTCCAATCGGGTCAATGTGGCTAGAATGATGAAAGGTTATCGTTTTGGTACGCAAGGTAATACGCAGAAGAATATCTTGGATTACGCCATTTCTGCTGACATCATGTTGTCTTCTGCTGGAGAGGGTGAGTATATTTACTCCGTTTTGGCTGGCGAGCGTTTCTTGATGTACAGGATGTTTAAGAGAATCTTTGAAGGTACTGCAGCTTCTGACATGGCAACGCTTTTCTACATATATCTGCTGATTAAAAGTGAATTTAGGAATGAAATTGTACAGTTGAATGATTCTGTCGGATTTGCCAACTTCGCTGATTATCAAGGTAGAAAAGTTCTTTTTCTAAAGGAAAACTCGGCTTATAGTGAGATTGTGTCACAAGTGGCAATTGGCAGTTCTCTATGTGATTCTCAAAAGTATCTGGAGGCTCGTATCTCTCCCAAGGGGAGCAAGGAAGGGCTGCAGAAGACATTAGAAGGAATTGATAAATCTTTAAGGAATGGTAATCTGGCTTCCTACAAAACCGATGTACTGGATAAGAGATATTCCATTATTCTGCATTTTATAAAGAGAAACGATAAAGAAAAACAGAAAGCAGTCCAATTGCATAGGGATTCTTCGCTATATTATCGGCATTATGGTTTGAGGAATGAAATCAAGAAGCAGGCTATGGCTTTGAAAAAATGGCTGAAGATGTGTTCTGAATTGAATAAGGATAGTCGAATTGTAGGTATTGATGCTGCCAGTTCTGAGATAAAGTGCCGTCCTGAGGTGTTTGGGCAGGTGTTTCGTTATCTGAAATATTATGTTCCAACTTCTGCATACAACAGCAAAGATAAGGAATTGGGATTTACTTTTCATGTGGGGGAAGATTTCTTGGATATCGTTGATGGTTTGCGGGCCGTGCGTGAAAGCATCTTATTCCTGAATCTGGAGAATAGAGACAGGCTGGGGCACGCTTTGGTACTGGGTACGGATGTTGAAAAGTATTACCGTAAGCGAGGTTATTATATATCAATGTCGAAACAAACCTTGCTTGACAATATCGTATGGCTTTACTTCGAAGGCTCTTGCTGTGACGGATTCAATCGTATTGCTGTTAAACTAAAGGCGTTATATTCCAAATACTTTGATGATATATACGGGAAATGCAAGATCATGGATGGTGATCATGTGTTAACCCCAAACATAGAGGATTACTATAATGCCTGGTTGCTGAGAGGAGATAATCCGGAATGCTACAAGAATCCTCAAAAGGAATATGAAAACAGGCTTACCAGTTATTGGGGTATTTATGCGCAGAACGAGTCGGAGGCTGTAAGTAAAGCCAGGAAAAATATAAAGGCCCGTTTCTTATATTATTTCTATCACTATGATGAATCTGTCTATAAGGAAGGAGGCAAGTGTGATCAAATCAAACTGGATGAGGATTATATTTATGTTATCAGACAGTTGCAGGCTAAGTTACTAGATGAGGTAGAAATGAAGCATATCTCGATAGAAACGAATCCTACGTCAAATTATAGAATTGGTGATTTCGAGAGGTATGATGAGCATCCTATCTTGTATTTCTTCAATTACGGCTTGGAACATGAGGGTATTGCACCTCATTCTATCACTGTTTCTATCAATACAGATGACAAAGGTGTTTTCTCTACATCTTTAGAGCGTGAATTCTCTGTAATGGCTGCTGCTTTGGAGAAGAAGTCTTTGGTTGAGAAGGATGGCAATTCTCCAAGGAGAATTTATGACTGGTTGGATAGAATTCGTGAGATGGGATTTGAAATGAGGTTTGATAGATGAGAATAATACGGTTTTTTAATTATTAAGGTGGAGCAATGAAACAAATTCGATTTTTGTCTAATAATGCATGTAAGACCAAGGAGGTTTCAGAGATATTGAAAACTTTAGATGTTGACGTTATCCCGATAGCAAGGAAAATAGAAGAGATTCAAACGGATAACGTCAATCATTTGGTTAAAGATAAGGCATTAAAGGCTTTTAAGATAATAGGACGTCCGCTATTTGTTGAACATACCGGTCTGTTTATTGATAAGATTAATCAACTGCCAGGAGGTTTGACACAGGTGTTTTGGGATAAACTGCAAGCGGATAAATTTGCAGAACTTTTTGGGGCTGATGTCGGAGAATCCAAGGCCAAGGCTATTACTACCATTTGCTATATAGATGGTAAGAATACCCATATTTTTGATGGGGAGGTAGAAGGGAGTATCATTTCTGTTCCGAAGGGAGATCGTAATTTCCAATGGGATTGCATATTTGTTCCCGATGGTTACGGTCAGACTTTTGCAGAGATGGGTGCTCGCAAAAACGACATCAGTATGAGAAAGACCGCATTACAGAAATTTGCTGATTTTTTGAAACAATAGCCATATGAAGTATATAGAAGAACTTAAAGAGGCCATTAGGCGAAAAGATGTTATTCTTTTTGTGGGTGCCGGAGTGTCTAAAAATTTGGGACTTCCTACTTTTTCTGAGCTGATAGATGAGGTGGCCAATCTTATTGGTTATGATCCGGAAATATTCAAGACTCTATCCAATTATCAGTCTTTGGTTGAATTCTACTATCTCAAGCGGAAGACTATTGGAGATCTGAGAAGTTACATGGACCAGAAATGGCATAATATAGATGAAGCTAAGCTGGATGCTACGTCTATTTATAAAAATATTGTTGATTTGAACTTCCCGATTATCTATACTACCAATTATGACAGTTGGATAGAAAGAGCCTTCAAGCATTATGGAAAGGAATATTGTAAAATTGTTGGTGTGAAGGACTTTATTGATATAAAGGAGGACGTGACCCAGATTGTCAAGTTTCATGGTGATTTTTCTGATGACAGTTCTATAGTGCTCACAGAAAGTAGCTATTTTGAACGTTTGGAGTTTAATTCTCCTTTGGATATCAAACTCAGGTCTGATATGCTTGGTAAAACCATTCTTTATATTGGATATAGTTTGGAAGACATTAATATGCGCTTCCTGTTATACAAACTTTCGAAGATATGGGAGAAATATAAGGATATTCGTCCTGCTTCATACATCTTCCTGACCAAACCCAATGAGGTGGAAGAGAAAATATTGGAATCAAGAGGTGTAAAGCCTATTGTTTCCGACTATGATAATCCTGGTGAAGGATTAACTCATTTTCTGGATGAGTTGGTAAAGTAGTGGTAGAGAAGGTATAAAGAAGTATGAATAATACATAGAAGAAATAACTGATATATAGGCGAACGGCTCCTTCTCTCCTTTTTATTAAAGCTACTTTTAGGAGATGGAACTTAGTACCCCGTTTTTAAATATTTATTAAGCCCTTCTTCAAGGCAGAGGCTGATTGTGGTATTTCTATCTTGGGTGATTCTCTTTGTATTGATTGGCGCATTCCTTTGGAACATGCTAATTTTTCGGAAAAGGATGCGAAACATGATGAGGAGTTTTGATATTCATACTGGGAAGCTGGCTCAACAGTTTCTACTTCTTCGTACTATCTTTGTTTGTAATTTAACCTGTAGAATTTTCGTTGTAATTCAAAAGAAAATAAGAATATGAGCAAGATTATTTATTATATTGGAGCTGGAGCCAGCTATGGTAATAAGAATAAGCGTGAATTATTAGATGAAGGAACTGAAGATGAACGCCTATTAGTTCATGAAGGGTTGCCTGTTGTCAAGGAAATAGCAAAAAGTCTTGTCGCTTTTCAGGAGGCTGTAAGGAATGTTGATATCATTGCAAGTAAGAACTATGCTTTTATGGATAATAGGTATTATACTAACGGGACTGACGTTAATTATACTCGCTCTCAACTTTTAGAAGATATTAAAGAACTTTATAAAGCCGCAAATGAACATTCGACAATAGATACCTATGCAAAGAAATTATATCTTACAAAGCAGGTACGTCAATTAAAAAAGTTGAAAAATGTTTTGGCAGCTTTTTTTATATGGATTCAACTGGAGAGTAAAACGGATCAAAGGTATGATACATTTCTTGCTAATATTCTCCAAATGGATAATTTGTCTTTGCCGCTTAATATTAGTGTAATATCTTGGAATTATGATTCTCAGTTTGAGTTAGCTTATAAGAACTATTCAAACTATAATTTGCCAATATATGATAAGTTAGGAGAGAACTCAATGCCAAACAATCAAGATTGTGGACTCATTTTCAAATTAAATGGTTCTGCTAATTTTGGTGATTTTAATATGGTTGATTATATACTTAATCATAGGGAGAAAGATGTTCATCCACTTATTCAACTTATTGAATATTTTGGGCATCTCGAAGCTGATACAAAAGAACTTGGATTTGATTTTCATTCCCATCTATCCTTTGCATGGGAATCTACGGTACGACAGAAAGAAATGATAACAACTATAAATCAGATAACTTCAGACACAGATGCAGTTGTTGTTATTGGTTATTCTTTTCCTTATTTTAATAGAGAAATAGATAGAGCTATTTTTTCAAAAATTCCTTCATTAAAAACAATATATATTCAAGATCCTAATCCAGAATCTGTTGAGCCATCATTGAGAGCTGTATTAGATGAAAATACAAATGTAAAAATTGAATATCAGAAAGATTGTACGCAGTTTTATTTGCCTCGTGAATTGTAATTGTTATGTAGGTAATGGATAAGATTTATGATATGAATAACAACACCCAACACAAATCCTTCCTCTGGCACCTCGACTTCGAGCCATTCACATGGCACACCTTCTACGGTGAGCAATGTCCGCCATTTGTTACCGAAGAGAACAAGGAGGCATGGAAACGCTATCTGAAAAAAGTCATCAAGAAGCATCTGAAGGCAGAGGTGATGAATACACCTGAGTTCAGAGATATTGAACTCCAGATTAGGGAAGAAAAACTGCTGCGCATAAAATGGGACGAGCAGCGGAAACGATCTATGGAGAAACAACGGTATCGCGCCAAGATGGAGCGACCGAGAATCAACTATATTCCGAAAGGGCTAAGCGTGGACTATGAAGAGGAATACTCCAAATATCTGATGCAGGAAGTAAGTTTTGAGCCAAGAGATAATGATGACTTCATGGCTCTGCTGCGTCTGCTGGAACGATGGCATAAGAAATCCATTCCACAGATATTAGAGAAGAACAGACCCGATGCTGCGTATGCTATCGCCATGGCGCTGTGCAAGCATATACCACTACTCATCAACCGTGATGACATACAAGAACTGGTAGGCGAATACAAAAAACGTATCGGGAAACTGATATTCGACAGCTATCAAGCTCTGGTGGAAGCTGTCAAGATATGGAACCACGAGGAGAAACGCCAGGAGGTATGCCGCTATATCGCAGAGACAGCAGGACAATACCCCAATCATCGGGGCATGAAGAAAAAGTTGATGGACTTGATGCCAGAGACACCATTTGAAGGTGAACCGATGGTTGTGACTCGTGAGCCAAATGACATGGAGAAAGCACTCCTGTAAATTATCAACTACACCAATAATGAAACAGAAACAATGAGAGAAGCACCAATAATTTTACCAGTGTTCACAACCAGTGTGCCTTTGGATTTTCCGTCTGAAGGCACGTTTGCGTTCAATAAGAAAACCCATAAGCAGTTGGAGGTGACGGTGAGAATCAACGAGCACCAGTATTTCAACATGAACTTCCTGAACCATGACGGATATATCATGGCATGCTGCAGATGGGCGCATGTATTGGACTTTGCAGAAAATGGTTATGACCGCTATGAACATATCATCAAAAAACATTTCCACAAGAAATATCCTGTCATCAGCAGTCTGTATGGACAGCATACCGATACGGCTGAGGATATTCACATATCCACCATCGGTTTTGAGGGGAATCCCAAGGAATGGTATATCTCCATGCGCATCTATGGAGAAAAGTTCGATGACCTGCTGCATGGCAATCTGCTGATGAACGTGGCATTTGCCTCTGCCGTGGGTAATCTCTGTATGGCAAGCGTGGACGTGTTCAAGGAAATCATGAAGAGCGATGCCAAGCAGCCGAAGATATTGCTGAAGGAGTTGACTGGTATCGACGAGATAGACAAGAACTTTGACTTCGGCAATTATCTGGATGCCAGGAATCCAGAGACAGGCGAGATTATATCGACAGCGAGAGAAGACGGCAAGGCTTCGGGAGTGGAGTTGCCAGAGGAAATAGAAATGCCACAGAATATGGAGATGTACCCAGTTAGTACCTATTTCTTTTTCTTCACGGAAACGCTGAAAGACATGGACTTCGTCATATTCAGTAATGCCTTGTATTTTGAAATCTATGGCATGATGAGGAAGTTGAAGGAATATGGTTTCTTTACAGACGAAAAGTTGGAAGAACTGGAGAAAACCGTTTCTATCTTGGGTGACAAAGTGATTGCTGGAGAAGATGCCAGTACTGAGCGACTGCGGATTACATCAATTGTATATCTGATAACGAAGAAGATGCGTACACCATTGTTGGAAGAGAAATACCATGTCAAGGAGACAGAAGAAGGTAAGTTTGCCTTGGAACTGGATGGGTATATCAAGAAACTGATATGGAGAAAATGGGACACCACCTATCTGGAAGAACGAAAGAAGCAAGAGGATGAGGTTACGGCAAAGGTGGAGGCAGACCAAGCTCTTGTCAAGAAAAAGAGTGCTGAATGGAAAGCCGTCATGGAAGGAATGTCGTTCAATGCCTTTCTGTTGTTCCACAGCAAGATGAATGAACTGATGAAGACCAAGAAGGCAACACTCATCAAGTATGGTTTCCTGGCATCGGAGATGCTGGATAACCATAAGCGCTATTGGGCTAGTTCCTACTATTGGCACAACAAGGAATATGATGAACAGGAATATATGAGGTACAAAAAACAGACTGAAATCATCGTAACCATCTTCTATGAAGGTATTCTGAGAGGAACACAGTATGGTAATCACCCTAGAACAAAATATGCCTTGAAGATTCATAGCATCATCGAGGAATTGATGAATAAAGACTGGAATAAAATCAACGAGACTCTTAAATAATGAAGGAAATCAAGCTTTTTGATTACCAAGAGGATATGAAGGAACGGATTGAGAAGGCGTTGCGCCTTCATCGGTCCGTGATGGCACAAATGCCAACTGGAACAGGTAAGACATACCTGTTAACAGCAGTTATTGACTCTTTTGTGAGCAACAATCCAATGGAGAAAGTATGGATTGTAGCCCATAGAAGAGAGCTTGTGTCGCAGATAGACGAAACTGTTAGAAAGTTCCATTCCTATTCCGCATCAAACACCTCTTCCCTATTGTCATCCGTCAAGGCGATGTCCATTCAGTGGCTGATGAGACACTATGACGAGATAGAAGAAGAGCCTGGAATGATAGTGATTGACGAGGCGCACCATGCGCTTGCCAAGACATACAAGGGAATGTGGGATAGATTCCCGAAAGCTAAGTTTCTGGGACTGACAGCTACACCTTGCCGATTGAACGGTAAGGGTTTTACTGATCTGTTTGACGTATTGGTACAGTCCTGGAGTGTTCCTGAATTTATCAGTAAGGGAAGATTGGCAACATACGATTTTGTGAGCATCAAGTCGGATGGTGTAACGCAACGGCTCATCGACTCCTTGCAGAAACGAGGAGCAGATGGTGACTACCAGAACAAGGAAATGGATATGTTGCTGAATAAAAAGCCGAGTATCGATAGGCTCTATCGGAGTTTTGAAGAATTTGGTAAAGATAGAAAGGGCATAGTGTATGCTATCAATATTTCTCATGCTCAGAAAATCACAAAACTATATCAAGAACATGGTATAAAAGTCGTAGCCATAGACTCGAAGACACCTGCAACAGAAAGACAACAAGACATTGAAGCCTTCAAGAAAGGCGACATCCAAGTACTAGTGAACGTGGATATCTTCTCGGAGGGATTTGACTGCCCGGATGTGGAGTTTGTACAGTTGGCACGACCTACATTGTCGCTTGCCAAGTATCTGCAGATGGTGGGACGAGGATTGCGAGTAGCCAAGGGAAAGAAGAACTGCGTAATTATAGATAATGTGGGACTGTATCGGGTGTTCGGGTTGCCTTCGCAAGTATGGAACTGGAATGCTATGTTCGAGGGAAAGCTGAAAGTTGGCAAGAGAAAGGAGACTCCGAAGGATAGAGAGTTTTTCCTGATGAACGAGAAGCAAGACGATATTCAGATTCATCCAGACTCGGAAATGATGATGGTGATGAGCCATGAAGAATTGCTCCAAACACTACAGTATCGTGAGTTTGTAGATAGCAAAGGGGAGTTTGCCATCATCAAACTGCCTGATGGAAAGATGACGGTAGTGAACCGACAAGGAGAACAGGTCTTGGAGCCAGGCGATTACTATGACATGAAGCTGTTGGATGGCAACATCCTGTTCTACCGACCTCGCAGAAAGGCGAAATGCTATTATGACCTGTTGGCAAAAGCTGTCATCGATGATGGTACTAACGTAGCAGAAGCTCCCCATGTTGTCAACATAAAAGGATGGGAGTTTATAGAATATAACGACATCTTCATGTCTCGAACCCAAGAAGA
>OJML01000206.1_pt1 | contig 37501 bp, 40 predicted proteins | sample 1597221 | NCBI WGS metagenome assembly OJML01 (sample SAMEA2452123, study PRJEB22498) | human gut metagenome | biome: human feces; feature: human gut; material: feces | place: Australia | collected 2012 | reverse complement strand
AGAAGTACTTCCAATTGGACATGCTGCATTAAACACGGATATTTTATTGATAAATGAAAAAGGAGAACAGGTTATTGCATCGAATGAAAAGGGTGAAATATATATACGTGGAACAGGTTTAGCTCTTGGATATTATAATGATTTAGAAAAGACAGAAAATGCTTTTACACAAAATCCACTAAATAATCATTATCCCGAAAAAATATATAGAACTGGAGATATGGTTTATTACAACAATAAGATGGAAATAATTTTTCAAGGAAGAAAGGATTTTCAAATAAAACATATGGGATATAGGATTGAATTAGGAGAAATAGAAACTGCATTAGGAACAATTAAAGACCTTGAAAATGTATGTGTAGTTTACGATTCTAAAAATTCAAAAATTGTATTATTTTATGAAGCGAAAAATGAAATTTCAAGTAAAGATTTAATCTTAGCTATAGGAAACACGCTTCCCAAATACATGTTTCCAAATGAATTAAGAAAAATTGATAAACTACCTATTAATGCAAATGGTAAAATTGATAGATTAAAATTAAAAAATAGCTTATAATATTGGTCTTGTACATATTTCTATTTTATTTTCATTAATTTTATAATTTTCAATTATTAAATCTCCATTAGATGTTTTAATAATTGGTTGCGGAAATTGAGGAATACATCCCCAATCAAGACTTCTTAAAAAGGCACTTTTTTGTTGAAAGCTCCAACTTTCGTTATAAATACCATTATTTGGTATGTCTTTTGAATAATGAATTTGATATTGAATATCATTCCTCATTGGGTATGTTTTTAAATTCCAATCAAGTAAGTCATATTTAATTTCTTCAAAAGCAACAAATGCCAAATTCATTAATTGTTTTATCAAATAAATGGCGGTTTCAGTACCATTTAGATTAATTTTTTTTTGTATTATAATTTCACCATCATCAATATTTTTATTAACCAAATGCCAAGTGATACCGGCTTTTTTATCCATTTCATATATAGTCCATGTTGGAGCATTCATTCCTCTATGGCGTGGAAGTAAGGCATTATGAAAATTTATTATCTTCAAATTTTCTTTATCAACAATTATTGACGGGAACAAATAAACATTATTTGCACTTATAATTAGTGCTTTTTCTCTAACTTTTTCTAAAAAAATTGTAATTTCCGCTTTATTATCAAACGAATAATTTTCAATATTATTGTTTTTTACAAAATTTCCTAACATACTAATATTATGCTCTTTATATAAGATCATAACTGGATTATATTCATCTTTTATGAGTGATTTTAAAATTGATATACAAATAGAACCACTACCAACTATATATATTTTTTTAAATTTCATTTTTTACCACAACATAAGACATATTATGTTGTATTCACAAATTAAAAGATAAATAACTATAGTCAATTTCTTCTTGAGCAATACCAATATAGTTTAATGTTATTGATGATTAAGAATTTTTTGAAGCAGTGCAACATCTTTAAATTGCTTATAATGATGATATGCAAATGTCTTTCTAAGAGTATGCGTTCCTACGATTAAATTACAATTGACCTTATTGCAGACATTTTTAATTATTCTATATGCTTGAACTCTGTCCAATCTATTATTAAACCTTGTTTTAAATAAAGCTTCATCATTATTTTTATCTAATAAAAAATTTTTAATCAGTATTTTTAATGTTGTCTTTCGTTTTTTAGTTTTTTTCTCAATAATAGTTACATAATTTTTGTTTAAAACATCTACAACATTAAGAGAAAGAATATCGGATATTCGTAAACCAGTATTTATTCCAAAACAAAATAATAAATAATCTCTTTTACGATTTTTTAACAAGTTTTTAATTTTTTCAATATCTTCCAAAGATCGAATTGGTTCAACAAAATTCATAATTTTCTCCTTTTGTAATAATTTTTATTTATGTTAGAATAATTACAACATAATATGTCTTATGTTGAGGTAATATAAGTGAATTTTCAAAATAAAGTTAATGAATTACGAAAAAAAGATATTTTAAATTTTCAAACGAATTATTTTATGAATGAAATAAGAGAAGATGCTATTTGCTTAGAAAATGATAATGCAATCATTTGTTTAAGCAAAGATAGAGATATTTATAGACTGTACTTCGCATATATCAATTTACTGGATTTTGAGAATTTATTAAAACAACTTACTTTTGATAAAAAGATTTCTTTAGAGATAATTACAAAAGGTGAACTTGATATAGCTTTATATGATTGTGTAAATAAGTATATTCCTTATGAAACTACATTTAACAGAATGCGTGCAAAATGTGATGAGATATTAAACTCAAGAATGTATAATCATAATGAAATCCAGTTTGCGACAAGAGAAGATGTTAATGCTATATATGATGCTTTAAATGCTGTATTTTTTCATCATACATCACATCTCCCAAACAAGAAGGAATTATTAGATTTAATAAACAACGAACTAGTACTTTGTGTTAAAAATGATAACAAATTGGCGTCTTTTATCGTGTATAAACCAGAAGGTATGCAGGCAAGATTTGATCAATTTTTGAGTATAGATAAAAATATTAAAAATACTATGATGTTGATGGATTATTTTGTCTCTGAGCTCAAGTACAAAAAATTTAAAACTTGCTATTTGTGGGTTGACATTGTTAAGAACAAGCCAGCACAACTGATGTACAAGTATTATAAATTCAAATCAGAAAATCTTAATAGTTTTGTTTTTTCAAAACTTATTTAATCATATTTTTTAATTCCTCTAAAAGAACTTCTTCTGGTTCTACAGACTTTTGTTTAAATAAGCTCATTGTTTGCTCTGTGGATACTTTCGGGAATCTTGGATTATAGATTTTGTATCCTTTTTTCTCTAATAATTTTAGGAACATTTCTGATGCAGATTTAGCAATTACGTATTCTGACAAATTTGTTGGCTTTTCATCTAAATACACTGTTGACGGTACAAAAATAATTGGCTTTAATTCAGATTTTAAACTAACCAATATTTTATCTAAACCAATAACATAATAATAAATAAATTTTTGCAAAAGCTTTTCATCTAAATTTGAATTATTACTTAAAATTTTAGGAGTTGCAAAGTAATAAATTGAAGTAGGGTTAAATGCTTTAATTATTTCTAAAGACTCTTTTGACAAGCTTGATACATCTACCTGTACATAATTAGTATTAATAGATTCGCTTGCGAATTCTTTAACAATTTTATCAGCTTCATTTGAATTTTTAAAATATGTAAACAGGGTTGATGCGCCGGCATTTGCTAATAAACGTAAACACTGTAACCCAATTCCTCTAGTTCCACCTATAATAAGCGCTCTTTGATTTTTAAAACTATCTACAGGTAGCAAACCCTTTAGTTCTTTTAAAGTTTTATATTTAGGAGCAACTGGGCGAATAAATGCTTTTATCTGACCACGAACAAAAGTGTCATCTAATTTTATATTTAACATATTCAAAACAATATGTTTATCTGAAACACTATAATGAACAGAGTTATTTATATTTGCTTCTTCATCAAATTCAAAAACAAAGGAACTGTAAATTGAGTTTAGACCCGGATATTTCATTCCAACAATTCTTGTACTAGCAAGTAATACTGCAAGATTCACAGGCGATACATAGAAACTTGAGTACGTAAAAAGTTCCTTAAAAAAAGTTTTATCATAATATAACGGCTCTACTAAATTTTCTTTTGCGAAATTGGTTGGTTCTAGTGGAGACATTGAATAATCTATTCGTTTAAATTTAACATCGTTAAATGATTTTTTTTTATAATGTACCTTTAGCGTTGTTAATGTTAATCCTCTTTCATTTTTTATAACATATTCAGAATATGTTTCAGAAAAATTTATATTATCAATACATATAGTTTCATTGACCCCTGCAGGAGATTCAAATTTAGCAGAGATTTTAAATATAAATATTTTTTCATTAATATTTTTTGCCAAATCTTCTAAACAAATTAATACTTGATGAATACCATGTACCAGTTGTTTACCAAACATAGAACGCCAAGCATACAAGGGATCAACATGGATGGGATTAAAATCATTTGATAGTTTTGCAAAATCTAATTGCCTTTGCTCATTTATAACATATTTAAACATATTTATACTGAACTTTCCTCTGAAATTTTTAATCCTTCTGTATCGATATTTTTCGGAATATCATATAATATCTGTCCTTCTTCAAGTAGTGTTTGTTTTGTTAAATCCATTAACCAATTTATTGCAGGCATATTTCTAGGACCTTTTTTATAATTAATTAAAATATTACCATTCCCATTTAAATGTTGATTGGCAAGTTCAAACATTTTTGGAAGCATGATATTCTCCAGATTTCTTCCTAACGCCCTACAACTTACAGTCATTTCTTGCAGATTTATAAAACCTTCTGAAGATTTGTTTGCAACTAATATTGCAATAATACCACTGTCTGATAATTTATCAGACATATTAATTGTAATGACTACACCATTATTTTGAGCCTCTTCAACTTGTGTTAAAGTTAACCTAGCATATGTTAAAATAAATTGATTTGTTTTATTCAATAATTCTGTTATTCTTTGAATATGTTCTTTGTTATTGATATAGAAATCTAATTTGATTTCTAATTTCTCAAAATATTCCTTTGGACTAAGTCTTTTTACCAGTTCATTTCTTGTTTGATTTGCTTGTATATCTTGTGTTCGCAATACATCTTCTTTAGAAGATGTCAATTTTAACAAATTTGGATAATATTCAAGAATATTTAACGTCAATTCTGGTGTTTTAGCAAGTATTGTTTTTATGTCAATTCCTGCAGATTCAACGTTTTGTATTTCCGCAGGATTGTCATCTATAAATAACATTGCATCTGTTCCAATGTTTAGCATTTTAGCTATTGTTAAGATATTTTGACTTTTCAATTCCCAGTTTGCCTTTATTACCGCAAAATCATTCCAATTGAAGGGAAAATCTTTTCTTTTTATAAAAAACTCTTTTACATCCTCTTCTTCATTCTTTGAGGCAATAGTAAGCAAAAACCCTTGAGATTTTAGTTGTTTCATTTTGGCATAAATTTTTCTATGTATATCAGTTATTTCAATACCATTGACTCCATCTTCACCTAAAATTCCATTATAAAGTGTATTGTCCATATCAAATACTAAAGCTTTAAGTGCTGGTTTTAGTATTGCAGGAATATATTTCATTCCAATCACTCTGGCTAATTCAACGCAAGCTTTATTGGATAATCTTGTGCCAGAAAATTTCTCTTTTACTAAATCATATAGTCCAGAAGCATCTAACGTTGAATTTACGCAAAAATGATAAAAATTCGTCTGTGTAAATGTTACCTCAAGTTCATTGTCCGAAATATAGACAAGTAATATTGGAGCTTTGGAAATTGCTTTTAACTCAATGACTTTTTCTTCAAGCCATTTAATTAGGTCAATATTTTTGTACCTATCCAAATCAAGCCAAAGAATATTTATATTTGTATCCTTGATTTCTCCAAAGTTTAAACTGTCATCATAATCACTATAATGAAACTCTGCATCTATTGATGATAAGTTTAAAAATGGTTGTATAATATTTTCGACCATTTCGAAAGAATGATTTCTAAAAACATTTACTTTTAAATGAGTTTTACATTTATTTTTTGGCAGCTTCAAGAGTTCTAAACGTTTTAACTTTGGTTGAAATAAATAATCAATCATATCCGCTCCAATTTATCCTAACTGTCTTTCTATATATTCAAAAAGCTTCTGCTGAGAAGTTAATTCGGAAATTATCTCTGGTTCAAAAGATATTTCAAACTCTTCTTCTAGCATAACAATTAATTCAATATGCTTCAAAGATGTCCAATCATCACTAGATTCCATTGAAAAATTATCCCTAACCGATATTGTTTTTTCAAAAACTGTTGATAAAATATTTGCTAATTTTTCTGAAACTTCATTTTTATTCATTATTTAGTCTCCTTGCATATTATTCTGTAATATTTATTGTTCTACCACCATCAACAACAATTTGTTGACCTGTAATCCATTTTGATTTATTTGATAGTAAAAATTCCACTGTGTCAGCAATATAGTGAGGTTTTCCATATCCTAATGGATATAAATACTCTTTTGAATTACCATTTTCTTCATAAATAGCTTTTGTCATTTCCGTTGGAATCCCTCCAGGAAGAACAGAATTAACCCTTACTTTAGGAGCAAGTTCTACTGACAAACTTCTCATCAAGCCATCAAGACCTGATTTTGTTGCACTATAAATACCAAAAGCTTTTGCACCTCTATTTGAAATATTGCTTGAAATAAAAACCACATTATCAAGTGCTGATTGATTTTTTCTTTTGTTTATCAATGTTTTTACAATCAAAGCTGAAGAAACTAAGTTTGTACTAAATTCACTCATAATTGTTTCTACATCTACTGTTTTAATTGGTTGCATTTGAAGCGCACCAGCGCAATGAACAAACTTATTTATGGTAATTTGTTTATCTTTAATAAAATCAACAAGTTTTTCTTCTAAAGATATAACATCAGACAAATCGCAAGTAAAAATTAAATGTTTGTCATTATTTTGACACAACGATTTTGTTTCTTCTAGTTTATCTTCACGTCTTGCACACAAAATTAAATTATAATCATTTGATAATTGAATAGCACATTGACGACCAATTCCAGAACTTGCACCAGTTATTAATATGTATTGACTATTGCGCACAAAAACCTCCATCAACATTTATAATTGAACCTGTAATCCATTTTGATTTATCTGATAACAAAAAGATAATTGCATTAGCGACATCTTTTGTTTGTCCTAGTCCTAATGGGTGTAACGAACTTATATACTCATCATGGCTAGCATCAAAGAAATGGTTAATGCTTTCACCCATTTTTGTTTGAATAAATCCTGGAGCAATACAATTAACTCTTACACCTTTTGGAGCAAGTTCAATAGCTAACGATTTTGTTATTCCTTGAATTGAGGCTTTACTTGCGGAATATAAAACATTTGCGGAAGAACCAACATTTGCATATACAGAAGAAATTAAAACAATTGAACCATTTTCATTTCTATACCTTTTATTACTAAAAAACTTAGCTAATTCTAATGCTGGATAAGTATTAACACTCATAATTTTATCAAAAGAAGCTTTATCAATTGTTTTCAACGGCATTATTGAAGGAATACCTGCAATGTGAGCAAAACCATCTAATTTGCCAACTTCATTTACAACTTCTTTTAAAGCATTATTAATACTATCAGCATTAGACAAATCAACAACTTTTGTACAAACATTTGTACTACATTGTTTTTTTGTTTCTTCTAAGCCGTCTTCGTTTATATCAAATAAAACCAAATTAGCACCGTATTTTGATAATTCCAAAGCCGTTGTTTTCCCAATGCCAGAGGCCGCACCAGTTAGCAAAATATTTTTATTGGTAAAATTAACAAAATATTCCATTATTTTACTAAATCCTTTAATCCTGCAATTGTTTTAGCTTTTTTAATATCACCAACTGAAACAATTTTATTGTACATTTTACCAATTAAAGCAATTATTGATAAAATCGTTAATGAATCAAAGTCTTCAAAATCCTCTAAAGTATCGCTATCTTTTAATTCATCAACTTCTAAAATATCCATTAATTCTTCTTCAAAATTCATATTGTCTCCTTTATTTATATTCAATGATCTTTTTAATTTTCAATTTTCCTATATTTAATATCATGCTTGCCCAAGTTAAACCTACACCAAAACCAGACAAACAAATTCTATATTCGTTTTTTGGGTCTGGCAAATTAAAACATATATTAGTAGGAATCGTAACTCCAGAAGCATTCCCAAATTTTTCTACAATATTATTTGGCATTTTATCGTAACATACACCTAACTTATCTGCAAGTTTTTGTAACATAAATTTATTTGGTTGATGGCACATAAAATAATCTATATCATCTTTCAAAATATTTTGCGATAATAATAATTTTTCAATTTGCTCTGGAACTTTGTTCAAAACAAAATTAAACACATCATCACCTTTCATTACAAGATTATCTAAAGCACGAAAGTTTCCTGCCTCGTCCTCGTGCATAATCGCAGTTTCTGGAGTTGAAGGCATTCTAAAACCACCTGCAGGAATGTTTAAGCAAAGTGCATTTGTGCCGTCAAAATTAATTTCTGCATAGATTTTTTCATTTTTATCTGATTTTTCAATTATTGTAACACTTGCTCCATCACCAATTAATGGATTTGAATTTCTATCACGTTTTGATACTTTTGGACTCAAAACATCTGCATTCAATAGAACAACCTTGTTGATTGATTTTTGTTCTAGCAGCATAAACGATTGAATTAACCCAACAATAAATCCACAACAACCTTGACAAATATCAAGACAAACTATATCTTTTTTTAAGCCTAATTTCCCGTGTAGAATATTTGAAGTCGCTGGCATAAAATAATCCGGAGATTGAGTTACCATAACAAGAGCATCTATTTCATCTTTTTTTAACAAATTATTTTCAAAAAGATAATTCATGCCATATTCACATAAATCAGAAGAACAAACAGAACCATCTATAACTCTTTTTTCTTCATAGCCCATGATTAGTTTTAATTTTTTACATTGTTTTTCCGAAAAATTATAGTTTTCAATTTCATCATCAAACTTTATTGTATTTTTAGGAACAACAGTTAATATACCCGTAATTTTTTTGTTTTCAAATTCTAAAAACACTTATTTTGCTCCATTTTTCTTTAACATTTCTACAATAGCTTCAACTGTATTGAAGTTGTCTGGTGTAATATCAGCACCATCAATAGAAATACCAAAAGCTTTATCAAATTCTGAAACTAATGTTACAATATCAAATGAATCCAATAACCCATCTTCTACTAATTCAGCATTTTCGACATCATCTATATCTGGTCTATTATCTTTCAAAATTTCAATAACTTTATCTTTCATTAATTCAAATCCTCCCTATTACAAATCTTTAAAGCAGGATTACCCTGCATTATACTATTATTTTTACATTTTTTGTACACAACAGTTGCTGGTAAAAATTTATTATTATTTCCTATCTTTGAATGTGGAAGTACTGTACAGCGTGAAGTAAAGAAATTATTATTACCAATCATTGTAAAACCGCAAATATCTGTAAACGTTGAAAAAGTATTAAAATTTCCAATTAAACTATCGTGTCCAATCCCAGAATGAGAGTTTAAGACATTACAAATACCTATTTTGGTATTCATTGCGATAGTGACAAAATTAGCAATGATAGAGCCTTCCCCAATATTTTCATGATTTGGAACTACAGCTGTTTTGGCAATTAATGTATAAAAGTTAACACCCTTTGATTTTAATTTATAATATAAAGCTTCCCTAACACTTGGTTCGCCTATTGCTATTAAAATATAATCATTTTTTGAAAATTCATAATTTTCGTAGTTCCCAAGATACAAATGTTGTAAACCATAAGGTTTTAAATCATTTGTTGTAGATAAAAAACCTTTAAAAAAAGTACTTCTATCATTTTTTATATTTTCTATAAAAGTCGTATAACATTCGCTTGCAAATCCGCCAGCTCCGATAAATATTATATTTTTCATATTATATCCTTTTATTACCATATTATTTTTTGTATAAATCTGTATAATTTTGGAATTTTTCAACCCCATCTTTTAAAAAAAATCATGTCTGCATAATTCAGGTTTTATCCCTAGTATTCTATAAATTATATGTTTATTTTCTACAGTTTTTGAAAACAATTTATTGTTCATAATTATCCTTATTATCTATATATCCATATTTTGCACCATTGGAATTCCAATCAACATTTTCTTTAATAACTCTAGCAGGATTGCCTGCAAAAGCGCAGTATGACTGGCATTGCCCCCCCCCCGAAAACACGGAGTTACAACCTACTATTGAGTTAGAGGGGATAATTGAATTCTTCAAGATGGTAACATTCATACCAATCCAAGAATGTTCTCCAATAGTGATACCTTTTACTTTATTAATTACTTCTTTTGTATCTTTCTTAAATATTGGATGTGCATCTGTATTATATATAGTTATTCCATACGAAAGCATACAATCTTTTTCAATATTACAATAAGTATTTGAGTTAAATGTTATATACGATAATGACTCAACACCAGAATTTTTCCCGATTGTAAAACTTGAATTAATTACTTTTCCAAAATTAGGATGGTTTTGTCCAATTGAAATACTTAATGAGTTGGCTACATACACATTTTCATTAAAAATAATTTTATTATTATCTCCATATATATTTATACTTATATTTCCAATAATATGATTATTTTTAGGAACAATAATTGTGTTGTTTTGTCCTTCAATGTTTAGATTAATTTTATCTTTATATTCTTTTGGAATATCGATGTTATTATTTTTAAAAATTTCTATTATTTTGTTTTTAGCTCTGCGTTTTTTTCCTCGTATAATATCGATGAGATCTTGAACAAATGTTATATGCATTTAAACACCTCACAAATATATTCAGCTACATTTTTATCTAAATTTCCATAAAATGGTAAACAAAGTACACGTTTTTTCAAATCATCAGTTACGTTCAATTTTGACATTTTTACCGTTATATCATTTTTGTAGCAATTATAATCATTGCAGGCAGGATAGAAATACTTTCTTGTAAAAATATTTTCAGCCTTAAACATATCGTAAATTTCATCACGAGTTTTGCCGTATTCATCTTCAATTACGATTGGATAATATTGATAAGAATTCGTTGTATTTTCTGGCATTTGAGGTATTCTTATACCTTTTACACCTTTTAATCCATTATCATAAATTTCTTTAATAACTTTTCTACGTTCTTGTTCTTCTCTATATTGTTTTAAATTCAACAAACCCCAAGCAGCTTGGAATTCGTTCATTTTCCCATTGATGCCAATATCTTCTACAACATCTTCACTTTGAATACCGAAGTTGCGTAAGTTATAAATCTTTTTAACCAAGGTTTCATCTTTATAAGTTAAACAACCACCTTCAATAGTATTAAACAATTTTGTAGCGTGGAATGAAAACATTGTTATGTCGCCAAAATTACCAATACCAACTCCATCAATTTCTGTTGAAAAAGCGTGAGCTGCATCATATATAACTTTTAGATTATATTTTTTAGCAATTTCATCTATTTTTTTGACATTGCAAGGAAAACCGTAAACGTGTACACCTAATATTGCAGATGTATTTGGAGTGATAAGGTTTTCTATCTTATCTGCATCAATAGTCATTGTGTTTGGTTCAATATCACAGAAAATAGGTTTTAAACCATTCCAAGAAATACAATGAGGAGTTGCTGCAAAAGTAAATGGAGTTGTAATAACCTCGCTACCATAAGGCAAGTCAAGGGCTTTGATTGCTGTCAAAAGTGCAATCGTCCCATTATTAAACAATTGAGCATGTGGAACTTTTAATTCTACTTTTAATGCTTCTTCAAGAGCTTTATGTTTACTGCCCATATTTGTAAGCCATTTTGAATCATATATTTCTTTCACTTGTTCTGTAAAATCTTCAATGCTTGGTAGCAAAGGAGAAGTTACAAAAATTTTATCATTCACTAAACACCTCGTGATTTTTTTTTTGCGGAATTAAGTTCCTGTTTACAAGTTATAATACTCTTCTAACTTCCTTGCGTGTCTAGTGCCATGTTAACACAGAGAAAATAAATATCAAACGATACAATAGTATAATTTTTTTAAGTATGTAGCTGGCAAAGTTCTTATACTAGTGGAGCTTTGCGTTTTTTGCGTTTAATAGGGTTGTTATTTTAAAATTCTTGTATATTATTATGAGTAGAGGGTTTTAGTAGTTTGTAAAAAAAAAGTAATATTTAATATAAAGTCAAAGCTTTTGAAGAAGAGTTTTTGAAGTTTCAAAAATTATTTATAGGGTTATTGTAACGTAACACATGAAATGATTTCTTGTAACAGATGGTTTGATTATTTTGGGTATAATTGTATAAAATTTTAAAAATTGTAAGTTTATAATTAATTATAAACTTACAATTAATTCAATAAAAACGTTATAAACAAACTATCGCTAGTAAAAGGTTCTATTTTAAGACAATTTTTCTTATAAATATTTTATTGATTTATCTAATATGGTTTTTATTCCATTGATTAACATGAATGCATCAGCGGGTAATGGGTGTTTGATTCCTGAATTAGGTATGACAAAAGATTTTATTGCATTTGCTAAATCTTGGCTAACAAACATCACTGTAACTAATCCTGCAAATTTATTAGTTTTTACTGTTGTTGGTGATTCTATGGTCGGAGAAATAAACGATGGCGATATGGTTGTTATAAATAAAACAATGACAGAACTGCAAAATAATGGTACTTATGTTGTTTGCATAGATAATCAATTATATGTAAAAGTTCTTCAACGCATTACGGGAAACAAAGTCCAAGTAATCAGCAAAAATGCCAAATATGCTCCATTTGAAGTGGATTTAAGTAGTGAATTCTTTCAAATTATAGGCAGAGTTATTTGGGCTGGTGGCAGGTCTGATACTTATTAATTTGATAATGTTTTTGCCAATATAAAAGGAAGGAACTAATTTGTGTTATGGATTTAGAACGATTATTGTGTGCAGTTGGAAAGCAATCTTTTGTCAAATACTATAATTATTTTAAAGATGAAAACTATACATCTTTCGATATTTTAAAAATAATCACAGAAGATTATACTGACAAATCAAAGCGTTCTCGCTTAGGGCATGCAAGAATGATATTTAACAATAAATTAAATCTGGAAGCATTGAAGATTATTATCAACTCAAAAGTTTCAGAAGAAACGATAATAAAAGCAAAAGAAATACTAAATAAAGAAACTTCAAATGTTTTAAATTTATCAAATGAACAGAAATGGTTAGCTATAGAAATGTTGCAATTTGCTATCAAAGAAATTGGTAACGATGAAATTATAAAAATAATTGATCCAGATAATATTAATGAAGTAGAACGTTCTATTATCTCAAAATTTAGAGTTGGTCAATCAGACTTAAGAGATATTTTATTAAATAATAAAAGATGTTGCGAAATTTGTGGCATTAGAAATAAGGAACTATTAATTACAAGTCATATCAAACCTTGGGCGAAATCTAATAAATTTGAAAAACTTGATAGCGAAAATGTTCTTTTATTATGTTCTATTCATGATGCTTTATTTGACAAAGGGTTAATATCTTTTAGTGATGATGGCTCTATTATTATTTCAACATTGTTGGATAGTAGTGATAGAGTTTTATTGCATTTAACAGGAGAAGAGAAAATATTAGTCGATTCAAAAAACAAGAAGGAATATCTAAAATTTCACAGAGAAAACATCTTAAAGTGATAGCATAAAGTAATACTATGAAGATTGATAGTTTTTATCTTTCAATTTGATAGCCAATTATAATAAAATTAAAAACTTATTTGTCGGACATATAAGTTTAGAACAACGAGAAATGTCCGACATTTAGTTTGAGAAATTTTCCTATAAAAAACGACAAAATTAAAATTTCTCGTTTTATGTGTCAGACATTCTCAATTTATGTGTCTAGTTATATCCCTTCCGAGTTGCAATTTGTTTTTATCCTTTATAAAAAAATATGCCGCAACTCGGAATTGAACCAAGGACACAGGGATTTTCAGTCCCTTGCTCTACCAACTGAGCTATTGCGGCATACTTTTATTAAATTTTTTTGGAGTTGGTAGAGCAAGCTCTACGTTAATTTGAACTCCGTTCCGTTTTCACTCCACTGGGGGAGCTATTGCGGCATATTCTTTATAATTTATATTTAATTATCAATTAAACTGTAGGCAATAAAATATTCTTTGGAGTAAATGGTTGCAAATATTCAATTGCCACGTCTTTTATTATACTTGCTGAATTTTTTCAGTCAAGGACTTTTTTTATTGTACACTCGGAGCAACGTATAATGTTACGTTACGGCCTTCCAACTGTGGTTTTTTCTCAATTGTTACAGGCATGTTTTCCATGTCTTTTAAAAATTTGTTTGCAAGATCAAATGCAAGGTTTGAATGCTGCATTTCACGACCTCTTAGCATGACAACGATTTTTACTTTGTTGCCTTGTGCAATAAATTTTTCGATACTTTTAATTCTAACTTGATAGTCATGTGTATCAATCTTATAACGAATTTTAATTTCTTTAACGTCTACTGTGTGTTGCTTTTTCTTAGCTTCTTTGGCACGTTTTTCTAATTCATATTTATATTTGCCGTAATTCAAAATCTTTGCAACAGGTGGATCTTGATTTGGGTTGATTAGTACTAAATCTAAGTCTGCATCATAAGCCATTTGTAAAGCTTTTGATGTTGCTACAACGCCTTTATTATCTCCGTTTTGGTCGATTAGGCGAACTTCTTTTGAACGTATTCTTTCGTTCATAATTGCTTGATTTTTATTGTGTCTGTTATCGTTAGGTGCTATTGTTTTATCTCCTATGTTGTGTTTACAAGTGTTATGGTAACACAAACATTGATTATTTGGCAATTGTAACTAAAAATTTTTTTTGTAACGATATGTAAATTTGAAATTATTTTGCCTTAAACTTTTTTATATTAACCTTTTTCACGATTTTTTATGAAAACATTCATTAAAGTTTTTTAGAAATATTCCGATATAAAAAATACGGAGTACAGACATTTTACAAAAATAAGGAGTTATATATGATTAGTGAAAAAGAAGCTGAAGCTAGAGAAACAGAGGTATTCGTGGACTTGAACAATGGGGAGTATTTGAAATTTGATATGACACTGCCTCTGCAAATTCTGTTTGATGATGTTATGAATTTTGTGTCAAAAACAGATTTTGAATAGAAAAATTAAATATGTTTACAAAGAGCCGATTATAATTTTAACCGGCTCTTTTTTGTTATACTATATAGTAAAATGTAGATGTTCGTGTAATAATAGTTTTATTAAAATTGTTGTAAAGAGGGATATTTTATGAATAAACTTATAAAACTAACATGTGTAGCTTCTTTAGTTGCGTTTAGTGTAACTCCGTGTTTTGCAGGTTTTAAAGAACATTTTGATCTCGGACAACAATATTTAACTAATTATCAGTATTCTGGTGCAATTACAGAGTTTAAAAGTGCATTGAGAATTAATTATCTTGATAACTCTGCAAGGTTAGGTTTAATAAATTCATACCTTTCTCGTGGTACTTATTACGCTAACACAGATCATGACTATAAAAAAGCTGCGGATGATTATAGAGCGGCGTTGTTTTATTTGACTATTTACCCGAATGCAAATCAGGTTAAAAATTCTGCGCAAACGATTGTCCTAGTTGGTTCAAATTTGAATAAGTGTTTGAATGCGATTGAATATGATACATCTGCAAAAAATAGGTATGAAACGGCAAAACAACTTAGAGCAGAAGGAAATTTTGCTTCAGCTGGTTATGAATTTAATCAAGCTTTGTCTGATGAAAGTTATGTAAAAGACGGTCTGCAGCAAACTGCTGATATATTGAAAATATTAGGGAATGAACCAAAAGCTGCAGAATATTATCAAAAAGCAGTTGCAGTAGCTCCGAATGACATTACTTTAAGATTAACTTATGCTCAATTGTTGGATAAATTGGGACAAGAGGATACATCTGTAGACGAATATAATTACATTTTGTCAAAAACTACTGACAATAAAGATGTGTTGTATTCTTTAGAAAGAATTTATAAAAGAAAACTTGAAGATTCTCCTAATGATGCCGCAATTACGGCAAACTTAGGGGCAATTATGCAAAAAGAAGGTAATTATGATGAAGCTTTAAGGTATTACTCAAAAGCTGAATATTTAGATCCTTCTAATGTAAATACAAGATTGAATGTTGGAACTTTGTATCAACAAAAAGGTGATTACAAGACTGCGATAACTGCTTATGATTCAATTTTGATACTAAATCCTGATAATGTTCAGGCAAATTTGTACAAAGCTCAATCTTTAGCTGCGTTAGGAGATAAAAAAGCAGCATTAGATCTTTATAAAAAAGTTTCTGCGCTAGAGCCGGATAATGAAACAGTTCAAGCGGATATGATTAGTATGGTTAAAGATACTATGACAATCCCACAATTTGTTGAGTACATAAAAAAAACATATCCAAATAATGCAGGAGATATTTTGTATGATTATGCACTTGATTTGCATAAAAAAGACAAACTTGCAGATGCTATTAATTTGTATAATGAAGTAATAAAGATTGATAATAATAATTCCGAAGCATATGTAAATTTGGCGATTGCGCAAGGTCAAAACAAGTCTTTTGATGCAGCATTGGCAACAATTAATACTGCAAAATCAAAATTTAGTAACAATTCTCAGATTAAGGAAACAGAGTTATCCTTAAAGGCTCAAGCAACTGATGAAAAATTGGAAATTGCGGCTAATTATTATAATAATAAGGATTATCAAAATGCTATTAATGAATATCTAAAGATTACGCCTGCAACCGCTGATACTATGCTTGGAGTTGCATCTGCTTACCAAAATATGAATAATACAGATAAAGCAATTGAGTATTACAAGCAAGCATTGACTCTTGCTCCGACGAATTCTGATATCGCTTATTATATTGCGGCTCTATATGCAGATAAAGAGGATATGGAAAATGCAAATATTTATGCACAAAAATCTCTTGCGTTGAACAAAACTAATAAACAGGCGCAAGAGTTGGTGAAAAATATTTCAGAAAACTTGATTGCACAGAATTTGGATAATGCGATTGCTTTGTTTGATCAAGAAAAATATACAGAAAGTTTGAATTTGATAAATCAAGTTTTGGCAAGTGATACGAAAAATGCTTACGCTTTGTATTATAGAGGAATGATTTATGATACTCAGAAAAAATATAATCAGGCTATTACTGATTACAAAAAGGCAATTAGTGTAAATCCGGATTTGTTGATAGTAAATTATTTAATTGGTGTAGATTATGATATGCAAGAACAATATAAAAATGCAATGTCGTATTACAAGGCATTTATAGCAACTTATACCGAAGATAACGATTATTTAAAATATGCAAAAACAAGAATAGGTGAATTAGCCCCGTATGTCAAATAACGAAAGAGTAAATCATTTAATTAAAGCACATGTTTCTCTCGCTCCTATGGCAGGAATAACTGATTATGTATTGCGAACTTTAGTAAGAAGATATTCTCCGGATGCTCTTTTGACGACAGAGATGATAAGCTCTGAATATTTGGCTCAAACTCTAAATGGCAGAAGTGGGGTAGAAATTCTAAAACGTGATGACAACCATTCTCCGATTTCTTATCAAATAAGTGGTCATAAGCCTTATATGATGAAGCAAGCAGCTGAATTTTTAAGTAAATTTGCAGATATGGTTGATATCAATATGGGTTGTCCAGTAAAAAAAGTTGTTGGAGGGCAAGACGGTGCCGCTTTGATGAGAAACCCTGATTTGGCTATAGATTTAGTTAAGGCAGTAAAAGAAGGTACGGATAAACCGGTTAGTGTGAAATTTAGATTAGGTTATACTGTAGATGAAATGAATTATGTTGAATATGGTCAACAAATGCAAGAAGCAGGGGCTGAATTTATTACAATTCATGGAAGAACTCGTTCTCAAATGTATAGTGGGCATGCTGATTGGGCAAAGATTAAGAAATTGAAAGAAAATGTCGATATTCCGGTTTTTGCCAATGGAGATATTTTGACAGTTGATGATGCGATAGAATGTCTTGAATTATCAGGAGCAGATGGCGTTGCTGTTGGTAGAGGTGCAATAGGTGATCCGACACTTATTGCAAGAATTGCGCACTATCTAAAGACTGGAGAGAAAATTCCTGTTCCACCACTGGAAGAAAGAGTTGAGATGTTGAAATTTCACCTCGATGAAGAAATAAAGTTAAGAGGAGAGAATGTTGCGATTAAATTTATGCGCAAATTTTATCCGTATTATTTGGCAGGTTTTAAAAATGCAAAAGTTTTACGTTCTCAACTTGTAATTGAAGAAAGTTATGACAAAATTATGTATATGTTGAATAATTTAAGTTTTGTAAACGTGTAAATAAGAAATTTCGCAATAAAATTTCTTTACGAACGTTAAGTTCTTTGCAAAGGAGAATAAATAGCTATGGAATTAGGTATAAATACAGCAATAAAATTAACAAAAGAGGTACATTCTTTTAAATCACCACATGTGAAAGGTTTAACACTAAACAATACTGAATATTTTTTGGCGGGACAAAAATCTCCTAATATTGAAACAAGTAAGATTACTGATTGGACAGGAGTTAATGCAGAATATTCTTCTAAAAAGTTGTCAAACGGCGCAAAATTTGAAGTCTATCGTATGAAGGATGCGGTATTAAAAATTATAAAAGATAAGTTTGGCGAAATTAAAGCTTATAAATTTAAAGGAATGGAAAAATCAGAGGCAATGCCAAAAGAAAGTATCATTGAAAATACTAAATTGGCTTTTGCATCAAAGATTAGAAGCTTTTTAGATTAACCCTAAATCAAAAGATGTTTTTATAATTAAAGAAAAGACCGAAGGAAACTTCGGTCTTTTCTTTAAAGTTTGTTTATGAAATTTAAGAAATTGTTATTACATTCTTTCAGGAGCAGTAACTGCCAAGATGTCTTCTAATGCGTTATGAAGAACTGTTTTTACTGCCCAAACAAGAGAAATTCTTGCTTTCATCATTTCTTTATCATCAGAAATTACTCTGTTTGAGTTATAGAATGAGTGGAATTCACTTGCTAACTCTTGAACATATCTGCAAATTGTGTAAACTTGTCTTGTTTCTGCAGAAGTTTTGATTACTGATTTGTATTCTTCTAGTTTCAAGATAAGTTTTCTTGCGGTGTCTAAAGTTGGAAGAACTATTTCAGGTTTAAATCCTGAGATTAATGCGTTTAATTCTTCTTCACTCATAGGAGCAGGTGATTTCTCTCCTGTTTCTGTGTTTAATTTTTCAGAAACTAAGTGTCTAAGAATAGAACAAGCTCTGGCATGTGCGTATTGAACGTAAAATACCGGATTTTCATCAGTATTTGTTTTAGCAAGTTCAATATCAAAATCAAGGGTTGTGTCAATGTTTCTCATAGACATCCAAAAACGAGTAGCGTCAACACCAACTTCGTCAATTAAATCTTCTAGGGTAACCATGTTTTTACGCTTGCCCATTCTTACTTCGTTTCCGTTTACAACAAGGTTGACTAATTGTCCTAACAAAACTTCAAGTTTATTTGGGTCATATCCTAAAGCTTCAATAGATGCTTTAACACGGGCTACGTAACCGTGATGATCAGCTCCCCAAATGTTTATCATTCTGTCGAAACCTCTTTGAAGTTTGTCAATGTGATATGCAATATCTGCAGTCAAATATGTGTTTGAGCCGTCAGCTTTTTTGATTACTCTATCTTGGTCGTCACCGTAATCTGATGATTTGAACCAATCTGCACCATCTTTTTGGTATATTTTCCCACTTTGCTTTAATTTGTTTACACACTCTTCGACTTTACCTGATTTGTGTAAAGTAAGTTCTGAATAGAAGTTATCAAAATGAACTTTGAAATTGTCTAATAAATCTCTTTGAACTTTTTCTTCATAGGCTTTGGCAAAGTCACAAATTTGTTTGAAAGTTTCATCATTTAGCGGTTTGAATGTTTCAAGTGTTGTTTGTGGGTATGTTTCAAGATATTTTTTGGCAACAGGGATTAAATAATCTCCGGGATAGAAATTTTTTCTTTCAATTTCATCTGTCGGGAAATCTATATCAGAACCTAATTCTTGTTGTATTCTTATTTCTAAAGAATGTCCTAGTTTTTGGATTTGTGAACCCGCATCATTAATATAAAATTCTTGATAAACATCATGTCCGTAGAATTTTAGTAAGTTTGCCAAAACAGAACCCATCGCAGCCCAGCGCCCATGTCCAATGTGGAAAGGACCGGTTGGGTTTGCTGAAACGTATTCAAGAATTATTTTTTCTGTTTTTACGTTTTGAGGTTTTCCAAAATCTTTAGGGGTTGTAAAAATTTCATCAACCAAGTTTGAAAGAATTGTTTTTCCTGCTTTAAAGTTGATAAAACCTGCAACTACAGAATAGTCATTATCTTCTTTGTCAATAAATTCAACGATTGCATTTGCTATTTGAGGGGGTGCAATTCTTGCAAAACGTGCTAATGAAGAAACATTTACTGCATAGTCGCCAAAATTTGCATTTTTAGGTCGTTCTACAGATAAGTTTCCTTTTGTATAATCAGTCATTGAACCTAATTTGTTGGCTGCAATAGCTTTTTCTATAGCATTTTCAACTTTTTCTATAAAATAATCTTTAATCATTTTTTTTCTTCTCCTGTAGGTCTATTTTAGCATGGAAAAGTAGAAAAGCAAAATGGAATATTTAATTGGCACCCATCCTAACCTTCTCTCAAAGGAGAGAAGGAATGTTTAAGTTGTTTTTATTTTCTTTTCCCACAAATAAACGATTTTATAATCAGAAATGTTTGTAATATAATATCAATATGATGAACGTTCAAAACATTGTCGACAGAATTAGAGAAATCATTGATGATGAAACTTTAGATCAGCTTAAAGAAGAGCTGAATAGTTATCACGTTGCTGATTTGGCTGATATTTTTCAGGCATTAAAACCTGAAGAAAGATTGCAGTGTTTTAAACTTTTAGAAATTGACAAAGCTGCAGATTTGATGGAATATTTGCCACCTCAAATGCAGGTTGAATTGTTAGGGGATGTTGATCAGAATTTTGCATCACAAATTATTACGCAGTTGCCACATGATGCTGCGGCGGATGTTTTGGGTGATATGGAAGAAGATGAGAGTGAAACTTATCTTGATAAATTGCCCCATAAGTTTTCAGAAGAGGTTAGAGAACTTTTAACCTATAATGAAGATACTGCCGGTGGTATTATGAATCCGGTTGTGCTTACGGTTAATTGCGATATGAGTGTGCAGGATGTTTTAAACCACATTAGAATTAAGGCAGAAGAAGATAACATGGAACTCTATTACGTCTATGTTGTCGACAAACAAAATCATTTGTTGGGGGTTGTTTCTTTAAGAAAACTTTTGACATCTCCTATTAATCAAAAAGTTGAAGATATAATGATTTCAGATATTGTTAAACTTCATGTTGATGATTATAGTGATTACATTATTGACGAGTTTATGAAATACCAATATAATGCTTTGCCTGTTGTAGACTTATATAATAGGCTAAAAGGGATGATTACGTGGGATGATGTTCATGACTTGTTTGAAGAGGAAACAACAGAAGAAATCTACCAATCATCAGGTATTTCGACAGAAGTTGTTGATGAAGATGAAATCCTTACTGGTAATATTTTTAATTCAATTAGAGCAAGAACTCCATGGTTATTTATTACTTTGATTGGAGAATTTATTGCTGTTAATGTTGGTAACCATTTTGACCATACATTACAGACTTTGCCGATTATCGCTATATTTATGCCATTGTTGGCAGGTTTAGGCGGAAACATTGGAACTCAAAGTATTACTTTGATTGTTAGAGGATTGTCTACAGGACAAATTACTTTATCATCTGCAGTTCATCATATTTTGAGAGAAGCTTGTATTGGGTTGTTTATCGGTTCAATTTTCGGAGTGCTTGTAACCCTTGTTTGTTGGGGATGGCAGCATAGCAAAGCTTTAGGTGCGGTTGTCGGTTTGGCGATGGCTATCAACATGACAATTGCTACCGTTATTGGTACATTTACACCATTTGCATTGAAAGCAATGAAAGTAGATCCGGCAGTCGCATCCGGTCCCGTTATTGCGACAACTATTGATGTTTTAGGGTTGGCAATTTACTTTACGTTAGTGTCAACTTTCTTAATTAAGGTTATGTAAAAAGGTAAAAATATGACAAATCAAACACAACGAAGACGAGAGTATAGAACACGTAATTTTGTAAAAAGAGCGAAACAACAACGAGAAGAACGCTCTTCTTTCGCAAAAGTTTTAATCGGTATGATTATTGTATTTATTGGCGTAATTATGAGTATATTTTTAATGGCTGATAATGAAAACTTTTTAGAGGAACATTTTGGCGAAAATTCTTTTATAACAAAATTATTTCAAAAACTTACATTGAGTAACAATAATAAAGAACATGCGGATTTTGCTTTACCGTTTGGATTAAGACGACAAAATATTCTTTTCTTAGGTGTCGATGCTAGTGGAAACCCAAATGATTTATGGACTGGTACAAGAACAGATACAATTATTTTGGTAAACATAGATCCTAGAACAAAATCAGTGAATGCTTTGTCAATTCCACGTGATAGCAAGGTTTATCTTCCAGGAGATAATGGTGTAAATAAAATTAATGCAGCTCATGCTATTGGCGGTATCGAGATGACTAAAAGAACTATTGAGGATACTTTAGGAGTTCATATTGATAGATATATAATGGTTCATGATGATGCGGTAAAAGAAATTGTTAATGCAATGGATGGACTGGATGTTTATGTCGAAAAACCAATGCACTACAATGATAACGCAGGACATTTGCATATTAATTTTAATAAAGGAGATCACCATTTAGATGGTCAGCAAGCAGTTGAATATTTAAGATTTAGACATGATGCGTTGGGTGATATTGGTAGAACTCAACGTCAACAATGGTTGTTAAGAAGTCTTTTGACTAAAATGAAGCAACCTTCTACCATTACAAAAATTCCTGATATTATTTCGGTTGCTAAAAAATATGTTAAAACTGATATGTCGTTCTACGAAATGAGCCAATATGCAGCACTTACTAAACATATTGATATGGATAAAATTGAAGTAGCAATGCTTCCGGGTGCGCCAAACCAAAAAGGTTATATAAGTTATTGGATTTTAGACCCTGAAAAAACTCAAGAAGTTGTAAACAGAGTTATTTATCGTGATAACAAAGGTGCTTTTGATGAAGCAACTCCTGTTACTGCAAGCGTATTAGCTTCAGATAATGCAAAAGGTGCGCAGATGGCTGAAAACTTGAGAAGTGCAGGTATTGATGTAAAATGTACCGGCAGAGCATCTCGTGCGCATTCTCAATTTGTTGCACATTCTAGCAAGATTACAAATGAGTATTATAATCATTTAACTAAGAAAAATGAGGCATTTGGCGGGTTACAGTTTGTGTATGATCCTGTGAATTACCAATGCGGTGAAACAGATTTCACAATTATTTTATCGGGGAATTAATTCCCCGTTTTTTGTGCTTGTAGCTCAGTTGAATAGAGCGTCGCCCTCCGAAGGCGAAGGTCGTGGGTTTGAATCCCATCAGGCACATATTATATAAAAGTAGGTTGCTCCTTTTGAGAGCAACCTTTTGTTGTTATACATAATAGAGATGGTTATAATTAAATTAATTAATAATTCATTGTCCAGTTATTATCGCCTGCTAACAATTCGTAGCAACCAGTTCCTGTTGATGTTGTGGTACAAGAGGCAGAATCTCCGTGAAAACCTGGAGTTCCGTCAGTAGCACTAAGTGTAAAAATAAACAAATCTCGACCTGCGATGTTTGGTCCTTCTTGTCCATTAGTATCAGTTGTTACAACAACATCTCCGGTTTCTTCATCTTTAGAAAGACAAATTGCAGCAGAATCGGCTAACACGTATGAATTCCCAGCACAAGAATACGTTGCGTTTGATACTGTTCCAGAAATACTCCTATATTTTTCATTCGCAAAACATCCTGTGGTGCTATCCTTATCACAAGTTTTTAATATTTTAAAATGGTCTCTTACGAAATTATCTAAATTGCTATAGCCTGTTGTTGCAGAGAATTTTGATTTTCCTTCTTCTGTCATGAGCATATCTGCAGCATTCGACATATCATTTGCAACTTTTCTCAATTGAACGGTCATTGCTTTTCTTTGATAGTTATTTACCAATGTTGGGACTGTTAGAGCAGAAATAATTCCGATAACACCCATTGTGATAAGAACTTCCGTTAATGTAAATGCGGATTTTTTATTCATGTTTATGCCTTTCTAATAATTCATTTTCCAATTATCGTTGAGAAGTCTTGATAAACAACCTTCTCCAATTTTAGAAGTTATACATTTAGCTGCAACTTCAGTTCTTTTAGCTGTTTTATCTGAACTGCTTAATGTCGGATCAACTTCATCAATTGTAAAATCTTCATAAATATTAAATGTAAATAAATCTCTGCCTGAAATATTTGGGTCTTCTGTACCGTTAATATCAATAAAAACTTTAGCAGGATTTTTGGTTTCTGTTTCTTCGGTTTCGCCTTCTTTAGTTTCTTTAGCAATATTTGCCGGAATTATGCAAATTGCAGTTCCATTGTTTGTGCTGATTGTATAACCATCACATGAAAAGTTTGTTGCAGTTCCTGTGCTTATATCTCTATATGCTGCTGCAAAGCAAGGTTGAGCCGTTGTCCCACAATCTTTTTTTACTTTGTAATATTCTGTCAAAAATTGACCTGCAGTATTTTCAACAGTTTTTCCTTCTTTTTGGTTTAGAATTGAATGATACAATCCTTTTGAATAATTTTCAGTTTGCAAGATTGTTAAATTCTGTTCCATATCAGAATAATTTTTTTGTACTAATGAAAGCAATGATTGCTTTTGGTAATGTCCGATAACAACCGGAACTGTAATCGCAGAAATAACACCGATAACAGTCATTGCTATTAATACTTCTGTCAAAGAAAATCCCAAAAATAAATGTTTATTCATATAATCTCAATCTCTATTACTATATTCCTATTATAACGTGTTTTTTAGAGATTGTCAATTGTATAAAATATACTAAACTTCAATAAAAAGTCGCTGTCCTACAATATTTTGTTTGCCGTTGTAATATCCTGCAAAGTAGCCACCTCTGACAGGTGCGTTTTTTGCATAAGCATTCAAGCTATGTCCATTATAGTTTACAAATGGGTTGTTGCTATATGGGTTTGAAGATGTGCTTCTTACCGGTGTAGCAATCTGAGTTGTTTGCGGAACAAACATTTGTGATAATAAATTTACAATACCTGCCATTTCTACCTCACTTACAAAATAAAAATTAATGATTAATTTTTATTTGTCATTATTGTATCACAATTTTGAATAAATAATTAATAAAACTTAATAAAATCCCTCGTTTATATGATAAATATTTCTGCTTTAACTTCTTTTAAATTTATGCTACAATAGACTTATGGATAAAAAGAAAAAAGTTTTAATAGTTGGAAATTCTGCAAAAGAATACGCATTAGTTAAAAAGTTCAAAAATTATGATTGTGATATTTTTGTATTGTCTGGAAACAGTGCAATTTCTGAGTTGGCTGAATGTGTTGATATAAGAGAAGAAAATGTTCAAGAGATTTTAGAATATGTTTTGGAGAATGCAATTGATTTGACTATTGTAACTTCAGAAGTTGCTATAAAAAATAACATTGCAGAGTTATTTCAAACTAATAATCAACTTATCTTTTGTCCGACGGCTCAGAGTGCGCAATTTACATTAAGTCGCTCTGCAGGTAAAAGATTTTTATATAAATTGAGGATACCAACTCCAAGATTTGGTATTTTTGATAAATTGCCTTTGGCTATTGATTATTTGAAAAATGCTCCAATGCCACAGGTGATTAGAGCTGATGAAAATTCAAATTCTGCTGATAGATTGGTTTGTACAACTTTTGCGGCTTCAAAAACTTTTGTCGAAGATTTATTTAATAAAGACGAAAATAAAGTTGTTTTGGAAGATTATGTTTATGGTCATGAATTTACAATTTATGTTGTAACTGACGGATACAGTGCTTTGCACCTTGCAACTGTTGCAAATTATAAGTTTGCGGAAGATGGCGATGGTGGAATTTTAACATCTGGGGTAGGAGCTTATACACCTGACTATAAAATTTCTAGCGATATTGAAAATTCTGTTATGCAAAATGTCGTAGAAAGAGTATTAGCTTCATTACAACGAAAAGAAACTCCATATTTGGGGGTTTTAGGTATTGATTGTGTTTTGACCACAGATGGAAGTTTTGTAACATTGGATTTTAAACCGTTTTTGTCTGATCATGACGCTGAAGCTGTTTTGAATTTAGTTGATGAAAATTTGTTAACTTTATTTGAAGCATGTGCGGTTGGTTCATTTGCAGATGATTATGAAAAAATAGATGTTTCCGACAATTCTTCTGTTTCATGTGTAATTTCTTCAAGGAAAAAAGGTGAAATTATTAAGGGGTTAGAGCTTGTTGAAAGTGATATAACTCATTTTGCTACAACAAAAAATAAATATTTTGAATATGAAACTGTCGAAGGGAAAACGCTTGTTTTGACTAAAACGGCTAAAACGCTTTCAAGAGCGAGAAAACACTTATATGAAGATGTTGAATTAATATCTTTCAGTGGTAAAAAGTGCCGAAATGATATTTGTGAGAAGGTTGAAAAATTTTAGAACTTCATTATATATAAAAATATGAAGAACTATTATTCTATTCTTGGAGTTACACCTGACAGTTCGGAGGCTGAAATTAAGTCAGCTTATCGGCGTTTGGCTAGAAAGTTTCATCCTGATGTAAACCCTGATGGAGCTTCTCGGTTCAAAGATATTAGCGAGGCTTATGAAACACTTTCTGATGCAAAAAAACGTTTTCAATATGACACAATAAACGGATTTTTTAAATCATCTTCTTATAAAAAGGAAAAACAACAAACTTCTCCAAATGAGGCGCAAAATCAGTATAAAAAAACTTCAACAAATTCAAATTCGACTGATGAGGAAAAATCTGTTTATTCTTCAAAAACTAAAATGAATAAACAAAAATTTTCTAAGAAAATTAATGATATTTTTGAAGGTTTTACTAATTCTAAAAAAGAAAAGCCATTACCTGTAAAAGGTGCTGATATATATGAAGAAATTTCAATTTCTATAAAAGAGGCAATAAATGGAACAGAACGAATGATAAATGTCGTTCATGCAATGGAATGTCCGCATTGCAAAGGTCGAAAATTTATTAATGGAAATGTTTGCCCAATTTGTAATGGGAGTGGTGAGAAAACAGAACATAGAAAAATTTCTGTTAAAGTTCCCAAAAATATAAAAAACGGCGCAAAGCTTCGAATTAAATCAGAGGGAAATTCTGGTGAAAATGGTGGTAAAAATGGCGATTTGTTCTTAAAAATTAAGATTGAGCCAAATTCTAAAATATCTTTTGATGGAAATAATATTGTTTATAATATCCCGATAACTCCTGTAGAGGCAGTTTTGGGTGGAAAAATTTCAGTTCCTGCGTTTGACGGTAATTTTAGTCTGAAAATTCCTCCAAAGACACATTCTGGTCAAAAATTCCGTTTAGCTGGGCAAGGCTTGAAGCAAAATGGAAAAATTGGCGACATGATTGTTAATGTGCATATTGAAATTCCTTGTTCTTTGTCGGATGATGAAATTAGGCTTTACGAAAAGCTTAAGAAATTGTCCACACAAAATATAAGAGAGAATTTGTTAAATGAATAAGGTAAAAGTTAAAGAAATATTTGCATCAATTCAGGGTGAAGGTCCGTATGTCGGCTATAAACAGTTATTTGTAAGGTTTTGTAATTGTAATTTGAAATGTAATTATTGTGATACAGAATTTTCTTCAAATTCGGATTTTATTGAAATTTGTCCGAATGAATTGGCGCAAAAGGTTAATGAATATAAAAATGTGCATTCTGTTTCTTTGACTGGTGGTGAACCTTTATTGTCAGTTGAATTTTTGAGAGATTTTTTACCTTTGGTAAATAAAAAAATCTATCTTGAAACAAATGCAACACTTTCTGATAAATTTTTGGAAATAAAGCAATATGTTAATATTGTTTCTGCGGATATAAAATTGGAAAGTGCGACAGGAATTAAAAATTCATACAAATTTCATGACAAATTTTTTGATGCTTGTCGTGGAATTGAAACTTTTGCGAAAATTGTTTTTAATTCAAAAATAACTGATGATGAAATTTCTAAATGTTGTGAATTAGGTAAAAAATATGGAATTGAATTAATTTTGCAACCGGAAATGATTGAAGATAAAATGTCTATATCTCCAGATTTTTGTGCGCAAATTCTTGACAAATTCTTAAAAAATTATGAAAAAGTAAGACTTATTCCTCAAGTGCATAAATTTTTAGACGTGAGATAAATTTTTATGCTATTATTTATTTAAGGAAAGAGGTTTAATAATGGCTGTTAAAAGAGTTTTACAATACGGTGAAAAAAGTTTAAGAGAACCATCTAAAGAGGTTCATAAAGTATCTAAGAAAATTCAAGAACTTGTTCAGGATTTGTTGGAAACAATGTATGCCAAAAACGGTGTAGGCTTGGCTGCTCCGCAAATTGGTGTTAATTTGAGAGTGTTCGTTATTGATGTATCAAAAAATGACGAACCGCTTAATCCTATGGTTTTCATTAACCCTAAAATTATCAAAAAAACAGGTGCAACTGTTGCTCAAGAAGGTTGTATAAGTTTTCCTGAAGCTTATACTGATGTAAAGAGATATGCAAATGTTATGGTTAAAGCACTTGATAAACACGGTAGACCATTTGTTTTGGAAGCAAAGGATGGAGAACTTTTATCTCGAGCAATTCAACACGAAAACGATCATCTTGACGGTATTTTGTTTATAGATCATTGTGTAAATCGTTTTGAAGCTGACAAGGTTTTGGCAGAACATAATCTCCCGCCGGTTGATCCAGAATTATTGATTGATGGACCTGAAAGCGAGGATAAATAATGATTAATATTGTTTTCTTTGGAACTCCTGCGATTGCTCTAAAATCGTTGGAACATCTTTATAATTCTGAAAAAATTAATGTTTTGGCTGTGGTTACTCAACCTGACAAACCCGCTGGGCGTGGACATAAAATGTCAATGTCTGTTTTAAAACAATTTGCTATTGAGCATAATTTACCTGTTTTTCAGCCGAAATCAATCAGAAAAGAACCTGAAATTCAGGAAGAATTAAAAAAACTAAAACCGGATTTCTTTGTAACTTTTGCTTTCGGGCAAATTTTGTCACAAGAAGTTTTGGATATTCCAAAGTATGAAACAATTAATCTTCATGCCTCTTTGTTGCCTCGTTATAGAGGAGCTAATCCTATTCAAAGAGCTATTATTAATGGTGATAAAGAAACCGGTATTTGTACTATGATTACAGAATTGGGCTTGGATTGTGGCGATGTTTGCATGCGTGAAAAGATTGAAATTCCTGATAATATGACATGTGTAGATTTGTTTGAAAGAATTAGCGTGGACTCTCCTGATTTGCTGGAAAAAACATTGATTGGGCTAGTTGATAAAACAATTTCACCTGAAAAACAATGTGAAACTGGTGTTTGTATGGCAAATAAATTAATTAAAGAAGAAACTTTGATTGATTGGTCAAAATCTGCGCAAGATATCCATAATTTGGTTAGAGGAATTTATAAAATGCCATCTGCGTACTTTATCTACAATGGCAAAGTTGTAAAAGTGCTTGAAACAAGGGTTTTAAAAGATGTTTCCGGTGAATGCGGGATTTTTAGCCGTGTTACAAAAGAAGGAATTGAAGTCGGTTGCGGACAAGATAGCATTTTGCTTATAAAAGTTAAACCGGAAGGTAAGGGCGAAATGTTTGCTCGTGATTGGGCAAATGGCTTGCATATTGCTAAATAAAAAGGAATAATAATGACTACTAAAGGAATTAGAGGAGCTATAACAGTAACTGAAAATACGTCAGATGCAATAAAATTGGCGACAATTGAACTTTTAACAGAAATAATTAAAAGAAACAATGTTCAGGTTGAAAATATTTCGCATGTTATTTTTACTCTAACAAATGACTTAAATACTGCTTTCCCTGCGAAATTTGCTCGTCTTGACTTGGGGTGGCAAAATGTTGCTATGATGTGCTTTCATGAACTTGATGTCCCTAATTCTTTACCAATGTGTCTGAGGGTTTTATTAGTTTTAAACTGTGAAACAGATTTTGTTCCACAGTTTGTATATTTAAAAAATGCTTCTAATTTAAGATAAATTTAGTTAGTCTAATTTTTTGATTTCTGTCATTGCAGGATCTAAAAGTCGTCTGCCAATGTTCGGAAATTCAATAGAGCAAAGCATTTTATTGCCATATTTAATCATTTTTTCAACAACACCTTCTCCATATTTGGGAGATGATACTCTATCTCCTGGTTCAAGTGATTGTTGTTCTTGAGGCTCAATATCTTCTGCATTATAAATAGGTACAACAGGAGGTTGTTCTTCATTGTATTCAAGCTCTGGTTCTGGAGTAATTCCATTATCAGAAGCCAAATCTCCAATCAAGTTTAAATCATCTTCTGTTAGTTCATCTGATTGTAAGTCTGACAAGTCGTCTAGTGTAACGTCTTCATTTGGAAGTTTTTCGTAAATCAATTTATCAACATCTTTGGCAGCCTGTTCAATCATCGCTTCGTTTTCGTCATAAGGCTGCGGTTCTTGATAGTTTTCTTCAATATCAATATCTTCTACAGAATAATCAATCTCAGGTTCAAGTGGCAAAACTTCCGGTTCTGCATCTTGATAATCAATTTCGTTGTCATCCAAAATGTTGTATATAGGAGCTTGTTCTTTGGTTGCTTGAGATGTATATTCAGCAGGTGTTTCCGAAATATTGCTATCTTCAATTATAGCTTGCTCTGATAAATCTTCATTGATTTCAACTTGCGGAATATCAGTTTCCGGCATAAAAACTTCTTCTTCAATTGGTTCTTGTGAAATTTCATTATCAAAGTTTTTTTGAATATCTTCTTCCGGTTCTTCTTGTTGAACTTCCTCTATTTCTGGTTCTTCAAATGTTTCAGGAAGTTCAATTTGTGTAAAATTTTCTTCAGGTTGCTCCTCTGTAATATTTAATGTTTCTGTTTCCGGAAAATCTACTGTTGGCGCTTCGTTACTACTGGGAGTTTCATTGTCAAAACCTAAATCAGGGTATTCTACTTCAGGAGCTTTAAAATTTTCTTCTTCCTGTATTTCTGGTTCTGGAGTTTCTGTAACATTTTCTTGCGGTGCAGTATTTTGAACTGGTGCCGGCATTGGAACTACGTTAGAACTGGGAATTTCTTCTATATCTTTTTCGCTTTCTGTTTCGTCGTCATTATTTTGCGTATCTAATTCAAGTTCATCAAGTTCAACGATTAGTGGAATATTTTGAGTATGCGCACCATAGATGATAAATTCATCTGTGTTTAATTTATTCAAAAAAGTGTTGTATGCTGCAAAATCATGTTGTAATGTTTGTGGTGTGAACAATATTAAGTTTTGAGCTGCGCTTTTTAATTCAGGTAAATATTTGTATTCGTGGCGACAAATTATTGTTGTATAAATTCCGTCACGTGATAAGAATGTTTTAAGTAATCTTTTGCTAGAATTTGCGTTATCAACTTTTACAAAAGAGTAGATTGTTTCATTAATCCCTTTCATAACTCCATATGTGTAAGACATAATCTCTTTTTGTAATACTGGAGCCATTTCAGAAATATCAATAATAGTGACTTTTGATTTGTCAATTGCAATACTCAAACTTAAAACATCTTTTAAAGTTTCTGCAAAAGCGTTCAAATCTCTGTACTTGATAAGTTTATTTTTCAATAATACAAGTTGTGGAATTTGGGTTTCTTTGTACTGTTGATCTACAACATTGATAAATGTTTCAAATGGAAGATAGCCTTCCGGCAAATTTTTTGTATATTCTTGAACTTCAATAAAAATGTCTTGAATTACGGCTCTGCTTGTTGCATCAACGTCATCAAGTTCGTTTTCATATATAAAGTTGATTGTGTCGTAATTTAGCGGAAGTTTGAAGTCTTTACCGAATGTGATTTTGTTTTCAGCATCAAAAAGTCCATCTGTATCAAAGATTACGATTTTTTCATCAATTTGTTTTGTAATATTCTTCAAAAGAATGTTTGTGTTTTCAACATTATCAGAACAAACTAACAAATTATTATCTAAAATTGTTTTGTCTACATTAAGTGTAACGCCTTGTTGGGCTAATTCCCCCATTATAAGATTGTTTTCAATCGGAATGATATCAAGCAATTCTTTTGATGGAAGAATTGAAACTGTAGATTTAAGCGATGGAATAGTTCCGTTGTAATTTTTCAAAATACCTTCTTCGTTGAATGTAAATAGCAACTTAACTATTGCAAAATTGGTTAATTTATCTGCTTTGACATTGACAACCTGTGCAACATAAGGTGTGTTTGTGTCCTCAATGATAACAAAACTTGAAAGAGCAAGGTTATCGTTTACATCATAAGCTATTTTAACTAAATTGTTCTTAATCTCCAGTACCTGCATCATACTTCCTCTCTTTGGATACATTTTATCATGAACATGCTAATTTTGAACCAAATCTTGAAGTTTATTGTAGATTTTAATTGTTAAAAGGCAAATTTTCAAATCTCTTTTGACTAAACTTTTGATTGTTTCCTTGTAGCATTTTAATAATGCTTTGTTTAAACCGTTTTCTTCGCTTAATAAATCTCTAATTTTTGCGGAATATTCTTCATCTCGAGTATTTGGCTCAATTTTGTCTGCAATAAATACAATTTTTTCAAAATCAGTCATATCAAGTTTACCCAATGTGTGCCATCTGATTGCAGATAGTATTTCTTTGTCGGTAATCTTAAATTCTGTTTCAGCAATGTAAGCACTAACTGGTGCGTGCAATGTTTTGTAATTAAGCATTTCGCATTCTTCAACATCAAGATGTTTGTGAATAATGTCCAGCAATTTTTCGTTTGGAAAACATTTTGCGCAATCGTGCAAAAGTCCGGCTAAATAAGCTTTGTCTTGATTGAGTTTGAATTGTTTGGCTAATTCTTTTGCACAATCTGCTGTTCCGAGTGTGTGGATATATCTTTTTTCATTCAAATTATTTTTAAGCCATTCAAGAATTTTTGTATAATCCATTTTTATAAATGTACTCCTCTACTTCTTTTGTTACAAGGTCGTTAATGGGTAAACCTTGCTCTATTCTATTTCTCAATTCAGTTGATGAGATGTCGATAAACGGCATTTGTGTAAATTCAAAATTATACCCTTTTTCTTTAAGGAAATCCAAATTTACAGTTTTATTTTCTCTTATAAATACAATAAAATCAACAATTTTTTTGAATTTATCGGTTTCATACCAGCTTTCAATTTTTTCAAAGGCATCAGTTCCGATAATAAAATGTATTTTTTCATCAATATCGTACTGTTCATAGAGTTTTAAAGCGGTTAGGTAAGAATATGATTTACCTTCACTTTTGTATTCAATGTCAGAAATTTCAAAATGCGGATTATTTTTTATTGCAAGCTTAACCATATTAAAGCGATGTTGGCACATATTTGTGTCGTAATCCTTGTGTGGTGGCTTGTATGCAGGAATAAAAATGATTTTGTCAAATCCGTAATGAGATAAAACATATTCTGCCATTTTCAAATGAGCTTTATGAATTGGATTGAATGTTCCTGAAAAAATACATAATTTCATAGGTGTATTATAGCAGAAAATAAAAAAATATTGTCATACTAAGGACAACAGCCCAAAGTATCGCAGTGTTTGTAATATTTTACCAATACTGCGATCTTTCGCTTACGCTCAAGATGACAAAAAGTGGCTACATACGTAAAACACTACACCGATGTATGAAGTATGGACTAATGGTTGTTGCAGAGGGCTACATACGTAAAACTCTACACCGATGTATTAAGTATGGACTAATAATTGTTACAGTGGGCTACATACGTAGTATAAGAAAAACCTGATTTCGGGATGAAATCAGGTAAAAATTTGTAGGGGAAAAATTAATTGGAGTTAAAATGTTAGATTAAATGTAAAGCTTGTTTATTTGCCATTGCAATAAAATTCATTTGTGCAAACAGCAATTCTGAACGATCCTCAAATGGCTGATTATTGTTGACTGTAACTTGATTTTCATAAATGTTTTTAAGCTTGTCATCAATTTTCTTTAAATTTGCTACTGCCATTTATTTGCCTCTCATTCTTCTTATTAAGTGCTTGTGTATATATAAAGTATATACAACTTGTCGAATTTCACAAAAGGGTTAGTTTGTTACATTTCTTTACAAATGTTTTTTAAAAGCAATAATTAAAGAGTTTTTGTTTTTATAATTATATAGGGGAATAGGATAATTATGCTTGACAATAACATTTATAAAAACCAACAAATACCTCAATTTCAAGCAATGTCGCAAACGCAGAGCCAGAACACTCAGCAGCAACAGGCTATGCAAGCGGCTAATCCTGAGTTGTTGAAACAAAATATTCAAGACAGTTATGTCGCAAATAGGGTTTCCGAAACGACTGATGACCCAAAAGGTATGCTTTATACTGCGGCAATTGGTGTTCCGGCTTGGGCGGTAGCTACTCAAGCAATGGATTATTATGCCAAAAAATCTCGTGGTAATTACGAGGATACACTGCACCATAAAGTTGGTCAATTTGGTGACGATGTAACAAATTATGTAAAAGGCAGCAAGTTTGGGAAATCTAGTGTCGGACAAGGAATTAATAGTGGATTTAAAAGTTTTAAATCTTTCTTGAAAAAGAATTTGATTGATAGATTTGCTATTACCAGAGCATTTGCTTATACTCCTTCAAAACCTGAATTAGATATGGTTAAAGGTCAGGCAAACGGGATGTGGGGTATGCAGATTTTTGATTATCCTCAACATGGTGAAAAATTTGTAAGTCCTTTAAAATATGTTGAAGATTTGGATTGCTATGGTGCTAAAGAAGCTGATATTAAAAAATTCAAATCATTAATAGAAAAAGCTGCAACTGCAGAAGAAAAAGCTAAAATTTTACAAGAGGCTGAGGTTGAAACAATTTTGAGAAATTCAAGAAAAACTCTTTCTTCAGCTCAAATTAATTCTGAATTGAACGCATTTAAGGCACTTGATGATAAAGCGAAACTAGCTAAATTAAAAGATATGAAAGCTTTTGAATGGGGCTATAGAGATTTTGCAGAAATGGAAAAGATTGCGAAACATTCTCAAGATAACTTGCCTCGAATTTTGGAAGCTACTCATGATGCAAATAGAAATATGTTTGCAAGAATTTGGGGAACAAATCACAATCAATTAGGCAAGGTTAAAACAAGAGTAATTGGGCGTGAGGTTTACGCATCTGAAACAGCAAACAAATTAGCTTCAGAATTGGGTAATATTAATTTAAATGAAAATCCAGAATTAGCTCAAGTTTTGAAAAAGACAGGTTTGGATAAGAAACTTCCGAAAACTTTGTTAGGAAAATTCCTTGCCAAATATAACAATATGTTGTTGGAAGGTGTAACTAACAGGGTTGCAGGCGGAAAACTTATTGCTATTATGCAGGCAGGTTATTTGGCTGATGTAATTTATAAATCTGCTAAGGCTGAAGGTGGTTTCTCTGAAAAAACGAAATCTTTTGCAGAACGTTTTACTGAAATGGTATCATTCTTCGTTTGTATGCCATTTGCATTAAAATTGATGCACAGTATTGGTGGTTTACAATATGCCGGTATGGATAAAAAAGGTGTTGAAGCTTACAGACAAGCGTTAAATGCTCATAACCAAAAAGCTATGGCAGGCGGATTTGCGGATAAAAAGGCTTGGAAAGACTCTGTTAAAAACTTGAAAGAAATGCGTAATGCCGGAGTAAAAAATCCGATTACTAAATTGTTTAAACGAGTAGGCAGAATTGTTACTGTAGGTTTGGAACAAATTAGACCTTATGATAACAAGGCAATTGTTAGAGAAGGTGTTTGGGGCAAAATTAAAGATTTGTTCCGTCATCCGAAATTCGGCGTAAAACAAATGGCTGGTTATCCGATGAGGGCAATTCTGGGTATGATCGTTCTATTGCCGATGTTTAACAAGATTGCTGTAAAAGGTTCACACTTGATTTTTGGTAAACCAAAACATTCAGTTTTGGATGAAGGAAAAGAAGAAGAAAAGGCAAAAGATATGAAATCTCAACCTTTACCACCTCAGCAATTGCAACAATCTAATCAATTAAAACAAACTCCGCAATCTCAAACAGTTACTCAACAAACAACTCAAAATACAACAAACACACAGTCAAATTTGTTGGATAAATATAAGAACGGACAAAATAATACAACAAAAACAACTACGGCTACAAACACAACAACTACAACAAATGTTGATAAAAAAGACGACAAAAAGCAAACAGAACCAGTAAGAACGTATATCCCATCTCCGGTTGGAGTTCAAGTTCAATCAAATGAAGATTTGTCCGCTGCAGATGCAGCATTGCGCAGAGCCGAAGGCGCAGAAAAATTGGCGTTGCAGACTTTGAAGATGAATTAGGGTTTTATAGATGCTTAGATGCAAAGAGGCATAGTCGGTATCATAGGTGGCAATAAGGCGATATGGCTATATGGCGTTTAGTGAATGGTGAGTGGTGCAAAACCTTCCTTGAAAGAAAAAGGGTGGGGCGCACGCAGTGGAAGGATTGGTTGTTGTCTTGTGAAGAAAGCTAATGTTCTATTCCGTAAAACATCAATTTGCCCGAAATTTAAAAGCATGGTATAATGCTCTCGGAGGGTTTTATGACAGCAACATTTGATTTTAAAGGTTTTGCAAAGGATTTAAAAAAGCAGGCAGAACAGGTTATGCCGGAAGATATTGCTTCTGAACATAAAAAAGAATTTTTAGATAGAATTTATGATTTTACATACATTGCCGGAGAGGCTTTTTCAAATGATGACACAATCGAAGATGCAGATACTGCAAGGGCTTTAACTCAGGTGATTTCTGAATGGACTTTCCATAAATATGTTGACTTGTTGCGTTCGGATATTCCAAAGATGTACCATGAAAGTATTTTGCAAAAAGTTGCTTATGTTGCATTTGAGATGGGGAAAGAAAGTGAATTTAGTAGACTTACTCAAGATCAGATGCTTACCCTTGTTGAATTTCAGACAAGAAAGGCTTATGAAAAGGCATGTCAAAAATTGTTAGAAAACGGACAGATTTCACAGGAAGCTTTTGATAAAGCTATGAATTTATCTAATGTTGATGAGTATTCTACTGACAAACTTTGTCATAATGTAAAGATTGTTAAGAACAAAAAAAGTACATTGCCGTTTACTTTGACAGCTTTGGTTGTTGGATTGTTGGCAGTTGGATTGAATATTTTTTATAAAGATGCGCCAAGTTTAGTAATTGTAAATACGTTTATGGTGATGTTTTTGTCAATGTTTGTTGGAATTTATGTCGGCGCGCAAATTTTTGGAAAATAGTTTGATATTTTGAAAATGTTGAAATTGTCAAAATAATATGTTATAATGGAATTAGCTCTGTATGGATGCTCATTTTGTTCCTACATTTATTATAAAAGGGAGAATTGACTCCGACAGGATGTGAAGTAGACCCGCCGATTGAAA
>OJML01000189.1_pt1 | contig 38807 bp, 20 predicted proteins | sample 1597221 | NCBI WGS metagenome assembly OJML01 (sample SAMEA2452123, study PRJEB22498) | human gut metagenome | biome: human feces; feature: human gut; material: feces | place: Australia | collected 2012 | reverse complement strand
CTGTGAAAAGGAAAAAAATAAAAAAGGGTGCGTCACAGACTTATGACACACCCTCTTTACTATTTTACAAAACAACCATTCCTGATTATTCTATACTCAATATCTAAAAAGGCGACAGGATGACTTACTCACCTTTCAGCAATCGCTCACCCATGGCCTTGCCCAATGCCTCGCATTGCGCCTTCACCTCGGGAGTAATGGCCTGTTTCATATCTACAGGCTCGCCTACAGCCTCGAAATGCAAGCGTGTGTCGTTCCACTCCTGTATCTTCGCCACAGCCTTGCTGGCCCAGCAATACGAACCATACCAGCCGAGCAGATGTTTTTTGATGTCCTTGTTGGCCAACTCAGAGAGAAGAACCTCCATCTCATGATACAAGCCTGCATTATAAGTAGGAGCACCTACTATCAGACCTCTGTAGCGGAACACATCACGCAGGATGTAGCTATGGTGGGTCTTAGAGATGTTGTACATTACGATGTTCTTCACACCAGCCTGGCTCGCAGCACGCGCGATAATCTCTGCCATACGCTCTGTGTTGCCGTACATCGTACCATAGCAGATCACCAGTCCTGGCTCTGTCTCGTATTTCGACATCTTGTCGTACATATCCATCACCTTCGCAATATGCTCGTGCCAGACAGGGCCATGGGTCGAACAGATAAAGTCTAATTCCACACCGGCCAACTTCTTCAGCGCATTCTGTACAGGCACACCATACTTGCCCACAATGTTAGAGTAGTAGCGCACCATCTCCAACCAGAATCCCTCACAGTTGATCTCCTCGTCTATCACACCGCCATTCAGCGCTCCGAAGCAGCCGAAAGCATCGCCCGAGAAGAGCACCTTGTTGGCAGCATCCAATGTCACCATTGTCTCTGGCCAGTGCACCATCGGAATAAGCACGAAACTCAACTCATGGTTGCCTGTGCTCAACGTCTCACCATTCTTTACTTCCACCACATCATCGGTCACGCCATAGAATCCCTCCAGCATACCTAAGGTCTTCTTGTTGCCTACTATCTTGATGTTGGGATAATACTTCTTGATGAGAGCTATCGAACCGCTGTGGTCTGGCTCCATGTGATTGATGACCAGATAGTCAATCTCCCTCTCACCAATCACTTCCTTGATATTCTCCAGAAACTGAGTGAAGAAATCCACCTCCACTGTGTCGACAAGCGTCACTTTCTCGTCTACAATCACATACGAGTTATAGCTCACACCATTGGGCAGAGGCCACAGCCCCTCAAAAAGATGCTTGTTTCTATCGTTTACACCAACGTAATAAATCCCGTTCTTAATTTCTGTTACCATAACTATTAATTTTGATTTTTGCGCACAAAGATAAAGAATAACCCAAAGAAAGCAAAACGAATTCGCTATTATTAAGCAATTTTTCACTACCTTTGCAGCCATGAATTACAATACACATACTCTCTCCAACGGGCTTCGCATCATTCATCTGCCCTCTACGAGCCCCGTCGTCTACTGTGGCTATCAGATCCAGGCAGGCTCACGTGACGAGCTGCCAGGCGAGGAAGGCCTTGCCCATTTCTGCGAGCACACCACCTTCAAAGGTACCAGCCGTCGCCGAGCATGGCACATTCTCAACAGCCTCGAAAGCGTAGGAGGCGACCTGCAGGCTTACACTACCAAGGAGTCTACCGTCTACTATGCCGCCATCCTTCACGACCATACAGCACGGGCCGTTGACCTCCTTACCGACATCGTCTTCCACTCCACCTATCCCCAGGCAGAGCTTGACAAGGAGGTAGAAGTCATTTGCGACGAGATAGAGAGCTACAACGACACACCCTCCGAACTCATCTACGACGAATTCGAGAACCACCTCTTCAAGGGTCATCCTTTAGGTCATAGCATCCTCGGAACAGCAGAGGGCGTACGAAGTTTCACTCAAGCTGATGCTCAGCGCTTCGCCCATCGTCATTATCGTCCAGACAATGCTATCTTCTTCGCCTATGGTGACATTTCCTTTTCCCGCCTTGTACGCCTCTTGGAAAAGGCCCAAGTGGGACTGTCCTCAGCCTCTGCTATCCAGCGCCCCCAGTCAGCAGAATTGCCTCATCACGACTTTCTGCAGGAGCCACATACTATCATCATCCCCAAACACACCCATCAGGCACACGTCATGACGGGCACTCAGGCTTGCAATGTCCATGACGCACGCCGTATGCCTCTCTATCTTCTCAACAACATCCTTGGAGGTCCTGGCATGAATGCCAAACTCAATCTCGCTCTTCGCGAGCATCACGGCCTCGTCTATACCGTAGAGAGCAACCTGACCACCTATAGCGACCTGGGCTACTGGAGCATCTATTACGGCTGCGACGTCCACGACATCGAACGTTGCCGCCGCCTCGTACACCGCGAGTTGCAGCATTTCATCGACCGTCCTCTCAGTCCTTCGCAGCTAAGAGCTGCCAAAAAGCAGATTAAGGGACAGATAGGAGTGGCTTGCGACAACCGTGAGAACTTCGCCCTCGACTTCGGCAAGAGCTACCTCCATTATGGCTGGCTCAAGAACATCCAGCATCTCTACGAGCAGATAGACGAAATCACCTCGCAGCAGATACAGGAAGTCGCCCAGGAATATTTCGCCGACGAACGTCTCTTCACCCTCATCTATCAATAATGCCGTGAGGTAGAGCCCCCTTCCTCTCTGTGTGAGTTTGGAACTTATCATCGTAAAAAGCCAAAATCAAGCAAGAGAAAAGAATATATAAAGCCAACAACATAAGAGCCAAGCTTACTGATACCAGGAAGTCTGGACAGGAATGTGTTTCTTTGTGTAAATTGGATGAAGTTCAGTTTGGAACTTTGACTTGTATTTTTCCAAATTTAGCTAATAGTAGGTATTGTACCAACTTGGAGTGTAGAGTTCGCTGCGCTACAAGAATCTGCTACTTCCATCATTTCATTACTGAGATTTGTTGACGTGTATATACCTAACGTATTTCGGTTTTCTATTGTTTCATTGTTCATTCTTATAATTGTTTACTCAAGTTTCGCAAGTGGTTTAAGTACGGGCTGAAGGCCCAGAAGCTCCAGAAGCAGCACGCCCTGAACCAACGGTCACCGGCGCGTGGGGAAAAACTTGCGAAACTTCAGTTGTTTATAAATCCAGCAAATCGGAGGAAACAGAAAAGCTCAAGTCTCCTTGATTCTGCGTTGGATAACTATACAGGGCCACGCTCCACGAAGAACACATCATCATGGTAACGTGCTGGGAAGTCGCGAAACTTCAACACCTTCTTTCTTCCAATCTTTCCTGTCATAGCTTATCTATTTAAATGGTTGGTTTAAAACCATATTCTTTACAGCTTATATTGTTGGCATTTAATCTCTCAAGCATCCTATAGGAACAACGTAAACACCATCTTTACGTCGATAAGCGAAATCACCTGTACCTGTAAGTACCATCATAAAAGAAGGGTCGTTCATCTTCTCTGTATTGATTTTACCAGCTAAATTCAATAGATTCTCCGCACCTTCGTTGATAAGCTTATCACCTCCTAACTTGATTTCAACCAAGCCATACTTACCATTCCGTAAATGTATCACTGCATCACACTCCAAGCCATTCTTATCACGATAATGATAAACCTCACCATCTAAAACCTCAGCAAATACTCGCAAGTCTCTAACACAAAGTGTCTCAAAGAAGAGTCCCATGGTATTGAGATCGTTAATCAAATCTTTTGGACCAAGTCCAAGCACCGCAGTGCCTATTGATGGATCTATGAAATAACGAGTGTTTGCTGTTCTAATAGCTGTTTTAGAGCGCAAGTTAGGATTCCAAGCCACAGAATCTTCGATGACAAAAATCTTACGCAAAGCCTCCAGGTAATTTCCTGCTGTCTTCACACTAATTTCATTTTCATCATTTGTCATCATATCAGCCACTATGGTTCCTATTGTCGCTTGTGAAGCTTGGTTACGAGCGTAAGAGCGCAACAGCAACCTTATTGTGGTGGTATTGCGATTTACCCCATCTACCCTTACGACATCTTTTTTAATGACAGCATCCACATAGTCAAAAGCCTGACTCAACGCAGCATCTCCTTGCAAATTACAAGCAAAAGGCCACCCTCCACGACATATCAAATAGGCTAAGTCTTCTATTTTCAACTGATTAGTCGCAACAATCTTGCTTGGCGTTTCAAACAAAGAAGCCAAACTCACCTTTCCATTCGATTCTCCAGATTCATATAAGCTCATTGGGCGCATCGTGAGCCAACTAAACCTTCCCGTGCCAGAATGATGCATATCTTTCTCATCTGCAGGAACAGCAGACCCCGTTAATATAAATTGCCCCACTTCACGGCGATGGTCAACCTCAAATCGGATTGCATCCCAAAGCTTTGGAGCCAATTGCCACTCATCCACAAGTCGCGGAGCCTTTCCTTCGAGGAGTACAGAAGGGTCTATCTCCGCCATCTGTAGGTTCGTTTCCAGTGAAGCAGGATTATCCATATACAAGATACTGGCAGCTTGTTGCTCAGCTGTAGTTGTCTTACCACACCATTTTGGACCTTCTATAAGGATGGCGCCTTTACTTTCTATTTTTTTTGCAAGCAGTTTGTCTGCTATTCTATGTTTATATTCCATTTCCCAAATAATCTGATTTACAGGTGCAAAGATACAATATTATTTTTAAATTTCCTCAGTTGGCGCATTTTTATTTCCTCAGTTGGCGCATTTTTGCTTCCTTAGTTGGCGCATTTTGCTTCCTCAGTTGGCGAAACAACATAGAATTAAATTACAGAACTTTCGCAAGTAAGCACCACACGCCCTGAAGGGCAGAAGCTCTTAGCCCCTTCAGGGCGTGCTTGGACCACTTGTGAAAATTGAGAAAATAAAAGAATAATTATACCGTATATTTATTCCATAATCACCAAAAAAAAACGCACCAACTGGGAAAAGGAATCTGCCCAACTGGAAAAAAATTTTTTCCCAACTGGGAAATTATTTTTTCACAGTTAAGTCCTGTTAGGCAAAGAATATTTATACAGAAGGATTATGACTGCAATTTTAGCCCTTTCCAATATAGAAAAAGGCTAAAATTCAGTACTTTTACATGCGAGTTCTGTCGCTAAGGCGACTACTTCTTCTTAGGACGGCGGCGTGCCCAGCCTTCTTCCTCGAAGTTGGGTTCCTCGCCCTTGAACTTAACGTTGTCGTTGTGCTGGAAGAACTGACGCCAGTCGCCCGTCTCCTCTTCTCTGCGAGGCTTACGGCTACGACTCTCTGCACGACTGCCCTTGCCCTTGCCTCCCTTGCGGCTCTCACGGCTCTCGCTACGACTGCCACGGGCACTACGTCCATGACCCTCTTCGTCGGCATCGTTGCAACGAACGGTGCGACCCTTGTACTCTGTACCATTGAGAGCTTTCATCACACGCTTGGCATCCTCCTCGGGAACCTCGATGTAGGCAAACTTAGAGAGCAAATCAATGTGTCCCACCTCCTGACGACCCTTCACATGTTTGTTGAGATACTGCATGATCTCGCCAGGATAGAAGCCGTCCGCCTTGCCCAAGTTGATGAAGAGACGCTTGTATCCAGCCTCTGCCTCGTGCTTGCGGCGACCGTTAGACACCTTGCCACGACCCTCTGAGCCTCTACCCTCACCACGAGAGCCACGAGAACCCTTGCCGGTTTCGGGCTTGACTATCTCAGGAGCGTTCTTATAATAGTCGAGGAACTTACCAAAGGTGATGGTAACCATCTTCTTGATAATGTCTTCCTTGTCGATGTAGTCGAACTGGCGGTTGATCTCTGCCATATAAGGCTCTATCTGATCCTCATCAACATCGGTCTTCATGATGTCATCCATGGTCTTGAAGAGCTGTTTCTTACAAATCTCCTCGGGAGTAGGAAGGGTGCCGTCAATAAAGTCCTTGCCTATCTGTTTCTCTATCTGTCTCACCTTAAACTTCTCGCGGGTGTGGATGATAGAGATCGAGGTGCCCTTCTTTCCGGCACGACCTGTTCGTCCACTACGATGGGTGTAGCTGGCAATATCGTCGGGGAGTCCATAGTTGATGACGTGAGTAAGGTCGTCGACATCAAGTCCTCGGGCAGCAACATCGGTGGCCACAAGGAACTGCACATTGTGATTACGGAACTTCTGCATGGTGAGGTCGCGCTGCTGCTGACTCAAGTCACCATGAAGAGCCTCTGCATTATAACCATCGCGGATGAGTTTGTCGGCAATATCCTGTGTCTCCAACTTGGTGCGACAGAAGATAATGGCGAAGATGCGGGGATAGAAGTCGACAACACGCTTCAGGGCAAGATACTTGTCCTTGGCGTTCACCAGATAGTAGATGTGATTGACGTGCTCGGCACCCTCGTTGCGCGAGCCTACAACGATCTCCTTATGGTCGTGGAGGTAGTGGAGCGCTATCTTCTCTATCTCCTTGCTCATAGTAGCAGAGAAGAGGAGCGTATTTCTATCCGCTGGCACATTCTCGAAGATGGCATTGATGCTTTCGGAGAAGCCCATATTGAGCATCTCGTCAGCCTCGTCCAATACCACATTGTTCACATGCTCCAGCTGAGCCACGCCACGGTTGATGAGGTCGAGAAGACGACCTGGTGTGGCTACGATGATCTGCACACCATGCTTGAGGGTGCGTATCTGGCTGCCTATATCGGTTCCGCCATAGACTGCAGCAATGTGGAGTCCGTCGATGTATTTGGCGAAACTGTTGAGGTCGTCGGCTATCTGGAGACAAAGCTCACGGGTAGGACTGAGGATAATGGCCTGTGTCTGCTTGTTCTGAGCATCGGTCTTCTGAATGACAGGAATGCCATAGGATGCAGTCTTGCCAGTTCCGGTCTGCGCCAGGGCGATAACATCGTTTTTGTTGCCTAAAAGATAGGGGATTACTTCTTCCTGTACGGGCATTGGATTCTCAAATCCAAGCTCCTCAATGGCGCGGCGAATGTCCTCGCTGACGCCTAATTCTAAAAATGTTTTCAAATCTTTTTTACCTTATTAATGTATTCAATGCAGAAGGCTGAATTCACCCTCCCAGCCATTAATAGGGTGCAATATCCTTCCGAAAACGCTTGCGACAAGGCTGTCCTGTCCTACTCTAATAGGCGACAGGCTGCCTGATACTTGTCTAAATTCGGGTGCAAAGTTAGTAAAAAGTTCTTGATAATCAAAAAGTTTTCGTACTTTTGCACACAAAATAGACTTTTTATACATTCAAAATGATGATGGATTTATCAGTTCTTTTGCCTTCGTGCCTACGACGGAGGGTTCTGCTGGGACTTGTTTGCTGGTGCTGTTGCAACTCTGTGCTGTGGGCGCAGGATTCTGCCATGGTGTCTGTGGACTCGTTGGAAACAACGGAAACAGTACAGACCGACTCTATTGTAGCCGCAACAAGACCATTGCCCGCCCCCATGATGACGGCAGACTGCAAACCCGTGCTGCGACCGAAGGACGTACTGGTACCTGTAGTCATAACAGGACTGGCTGCGCTGTATGTTCAGAACCATGGTTGGTTTGCGCAACAGAAGCGCGAGGTTCAGAAAGGGCTGTCGGCTGAGGGAAGGCATCATCTGAGGGCTGACGAAGTATTGCAGTTTGCACCCATGGCAACGGTCTGGGGCTTGAGGTTAGCAGGCGTAAAGGGGAAAAACGAACCTAAAGAACGCCTGGGCATCATAGCACTGTCTTACGCTTCATTGGGACTCATTACGTTCGGCATGAAGGCGGCTGTAAACGAGGAAAGACCCGACGGCAGAGACTGCAGGTCATTTCCATCGGGTCATACGGCGAGGGCATTCATGGGTGCAGAGATGCTGTATCAAGAATATAAGGACGTGTCGCCATGGATAGGATATTCGGGCTACGCCATGGCTGCGCTGACAGGCTATCTGCGAGTCTACAACAACCGGCATTATCTGAACGATGTCGTGGCGGGAGCCTGCATCGGAATTCTGTGTACCAAATTGGGATATTGGCTGCAACCGAAATTGTTTAAGAAGAAAAAGAAGGCTTTCAAATTTCAATATTGAGATATTTGAAAGCCTTCTTCGCTTCATCCGAAAAAACTTCAACCTGTTCAGTTGGAACGCCATGTAAGGGTGTGCTGCTTATAGGAGATTTTGGCGTGCTCATTTACAGGAAGTCCCTTTCATTCCTTCATCAAAGGTTTTGGTCAAGGAATTGGAGAATCTTCTGCTGTATGCGAAGTCCGCAGGAATGAGGCACGTCCCAAAGTTCGGTGGTAAGGAGAGAGTCTGCATGTTGGCTGTTCCATACAGCATGCATCTGCGCGAAAGCCTTCTTGACTCCGGGGACGGGGAAAAGATGGTCAAGGGTGCCACTAATAAAGAGAGAAGGATGAGGACAAGCCAAGGAGGCGATGTGAGGATAGTCGAGGTACTGACGGAGTGCAGGAATGCAGTTGGCAAACCCTCCGTTCTCCTTTCGTCCATAACGCAGGGTTAGCTGATCGTCGGTAGTGATCATCCAGCAGATATTGGCACTCGCCTTGATCTTGTCGGAGAGGGCAGCAAGCATCCAGGAACGGTATGCGCCCATAGAACATCCCACACATCCTATCCTGTCCTTATCGACCATAGGGAGAGTAGACAGGAAATCGGTTCCAGCCATATCGTCGTAGGTCATAAAGGCAGAAAGGTCGCGTCCAAGCATCATCATGTTGCCGGCGATAATATCATACTTGTTGCGGTCGATACCTTCCTTACGGCTACGCTCGCCCCAAAGAGGTGCGTCGGCAGAGAAGACTACATAGCCGTGACGGGCAAGATAGTCGCCAAGATACTGACCTTCGTACAACTTCTTTGCCCATGCATCTGCATCGGCGACAACGGCGGTGTCGACATCAAAGGGACGTATCATCTTCTCCTTGCCGATGTAGAGGTGGGCTCCATGGTCATGGAGGGCATTGATGGCAGGGAAAGGTCCCTTGCCGTCGGGTATAAGAAGATAGGCTGTGATGCGGGCATAGGCGTTGACACAGAAGCTGATTTTCTGTGCACGATAACCATCTCGTTGTTCTTCGGCTATCACCTTCATGTCCCACGACTTGGCTCGGCGAGGAGGTGCCATCATACATTCAAATATCTTCTGACGGGCAGCCTTCTTCCATTTTGCAAAGTTTTTGATAGGACTGTTACCCCATGCCATAGGGTATGTGAGTTCCTGTTTGAGTTGTTCGACGTAAACGGGCAACTCACCTTGCCACTCGTAATTCTCTCGCATAGGCAGTTGTTTCGCATTCGGTTTCTGGGCGAAAGATGGCTGAGAGAATATCAGCAAGGCAAAAAATGTGAAGAGTGAAAAATCCAAATGTTTCATTGTTATTGAGTTTTTAAGTGTTGAATGTTTTGCTGAGATGCAGCTTATCTTTTGCAAAGATAAAAAAATAATTTGGAAAACAAATGAAATGCGTACTAAAATATTTGAAAGAAAATTCCCAGTTGGACAGCTTACTGCCTCCAACTGAGGGAAAGTGATTTTTGACGCCTTTTTGCGTCGCAAAGCATCGTTACGACATCTCAAATAGGCAAGAGTGTGATGGGAGATTGCCCTTCATGCCGCATAATTCCTTCCAAATGAGGTCAGGATACATGAATTTGGCTCCAATTACGTGCGCTCCGAGAACAGGGAAAATCATCGGAACGATAGGTTCGTGCATGGATTTTGATGCCTGTGAGAGTAAAAATTGCACTATTTTCGTTCATATTTTCCTGTTTTAGCACCTTTGGAGCTGTCTTTTTTGAGATGTCATACTTCATATTTACCTTTTCGTTTCTTGGTAAACAACTGATTATTAGCCTTTTAGAGAAGAAGCTAAGTGGTCTGCCGTCTCAGTTTCAGTTGTCTCAGTTATTTTTAAGAGGGTTGTGTTTTTTCATTTTTTCAATTTTTATTATATTATATATATATTATAACTATATATATATTAAATAGTTATATAATAATAAAGTAAAGAAAAAAGAACAAAAACGGAAGTTGGAACCCCTCTTAAAAATAACTGAGACAACTGAAACTGAGACGCTTTTCAGCCCTCAGTCAGCTTTCCTCTCCCAGGCTGTTGGTCTCTTTTCAGCTGCCATTCCACGAGCGCTTGTCGGGCGAGGATGGCTTCTAAATTCCTTACGTCGATAACAGGAGTCTTGATACTGCGTTTAGTCCTGGATAACGACCCTTCCCTTTGCCAACGAAAGAAGATCGGGAATATCGTAACAGCGCAAGACACCAGGAATGACGTTCGACATCATGTCGTGCTGCACGGGGTGCTGAATGTAATTGCGCCAGGTCTTCAATGTGCGGGTGAGTGTGGCACCAGCCAATCGCTCGTCGAGCACAGCAGCATGCATCACTACGACTGCGTTCATTCCGTCAGCCTTGACTGTAATCTGGCGGCCCTTCAACTTTTCGTCAGCCGAACAGAAATTGAGAATGGTGCGCAAATCCTGCACACGCTGACCTATGAGCGGTTTGCCTGCATGCAGGGATGTTACTGCAGAACGATACTGAGTATTCCAATACTTGGAAAGGTTGTACTCGAAAATGTCGCTCGTCTCACCAAAACCTCGCAAGTCGGCGTAGACATGAATCGTGCCGTCGGAGAAAGCATCACGACGATCGGTCTCTATCAGCAGACTTGCCTTTCCTGTATCAGCAAGATGGATGCAAACCTTCGACTGCTGATTGGCAACCGACGGAATCCTGACGATGACAGGAACAGGATACTGACCTTCGCAATCGAGCTGATAACGATATTCCTCCACGTCGCGCTGCGATTCGTGGCGAGTCTCAATAGCATTCCAATGATCGTTCAGTCCAGGAAGTCCCAACAGCTTTAGAATGCCATCCTTCACCTTGTCGGTCGACTGCGAACAGAAAGCCTGGCGCTGGGCCGACAGCCTGTCCATCTGTGCCTCACACTCCTGCATGGAGCTGAGCGCATCCTTGTATTCCAAGTTTACCTGTCCTGTCTTGGTGCAACGCATGTCGTCACTACGCCAGTAAGTATAAGGCTTCACCTCGCCCTGTGCATCGCCCAAGAGAGCCTTGCGGAAGAAGCTTACCATCTTGTCCTGGCTGGGCTTGGGAATGGCGTGTCCGTCGTCGTAATAAAACTGTTCGGCAGCATCGGGCGCTCCCAGCAGACTGTAGCAACGATTCACCTCTTCATAGCCACGCAAGGCTCCCCAATGGTCAACGAAGTCGAAACGACCATCGAGAATCAGGAAAGGCTTTGGCGCATTCATCATCGCCATGTCGGCTATCTCGATGTGCTCGCGTCCTTCGCCCGGAATCCACTGACATCCATCGCTTGGGCCTTGAGTCTCCAGGGTTCTTTCGCGCGACGAGAAGAACAATCCCACACAACTTGCCTTCACCCTGTCGTCGAGAGCAGCCAGATAAGACGACTGCGTGCCGCCTCCCGAGAAGCCATAACAACCAATCTTGTCGCCATCAATGTCCTTACGACTGAGCAGATAGTCGATGGCGCGGCTGTTGTCGAAAAACTCCTGTGCGGCAAGGCTGCTGCCAAGGAGGATGAAGCCCGGAGCAATGAGTGTATGCTCGGTAGTTACGCCACGGGTAAGATTCTTGCCCTGTGCATCGATGGTTTGCTGGCGCTCACCCTGTGAGAAGGGGTCGACCACCATGGAAGCAATACCATTGACAGCCAACTGCTCAGCACTTCCCGAACCCGTGCCCTTTCCGTCGAGTCCATGTCCGCACATCTCGATACAGGCAGGAATCTTGCCCTGCACCTTCTCGGGCAGATAAAGATGGGCTGTGACGTAACGGCCTGGCGTACTCTGAAAGACAATCTTCTCGACTATAAAGCCGTTGCCCTTCAACGAGCCCACTACCTTGGCATTGAGTTTGCCACGCTGTGGCATTTCGCCAGCCAACTGACTAAACCGACTGCGCAACTGGCTCACGTATTGCTGCATGGCTTCCTTCGACTGGCAAGCCTTTTCGAAAGCCTGCTGGCGCTCATAGTTCTGAGCGTGTACTGGCAGCATCTCGTAGTTGTAGAGCGAGGTGGCTGTCTTGAACTTCAGAGCCTTGTAAGAGCCCTGAGCCATTGCCACCGTACCTGCAAGCACGGCGGCAACCGATAAGAAGAATCTGTTTCTATACATAGTAATATCTTTATAAATGCAAATGAAGAAGTTAGAGTAGTTGGAGAAGTTAAAGCCATATGCTTCATGGCAAAGTATTCAACCCCCAAAGTCTTGATTTTACATCTTGACAACCACTTCCATATCGCCCTCGCCTGCATCGAAGGTAAGTAAGCGCAACTTCTCGTCGTACTTCCATCCATCGACAAACTTGCCGGCTACAGTAACGAGTTTAGGCTTCTTGTCAAGGTAAACACTTACGCTGTAGTAGTGCGAAACAGGCTTGTAGTCGCCCTTAGGAGTCGTGATGTTGAGTATCCACTCGTTCTGTGCCAGTCGGCTCTCCATCTTGGTGACGGCATAAACTCCTTTCTGATAATCGAGCGATTTGCCGTCGTCCTCGTACATTTCATACACCGAATGCTCGGAAGGATAGATGAGCAGCGAGATGTTGGTGTTGGGGCGCTCGTCCACGTACTGCATGGCTTCCTGACGGGGAATGATGGCTCCACGGCGCAGGAAGATAGGCATGATCTCGATAGGTGTGAGGAACGACTTGTACTGGCGTCCGCTGATGCGCTCACCTGTCCAGAAGTCGAGCCAGTCGCCACCGGGGAAGTAAACAGGACGCGAGAGTGCATTCTTCACCGTTACAGGACACACCATCATGTCGCGGCCAAACATATACTGGTCTGAAATCTGATAGGTATTGACATCCTGCAAATGATCGTAGAACAAAGGTGTCATCAGCGGACGGCTGGTCTTGTACATATCCCAGGCGCTGGTGTAGATGTAAGGCAGGAGCGCATAACGCAGCGAGTCGTACTGGATGAATATTTTCTGTGCTTCCTCGCCATAAGTCCATGGCGCATGATAACGAGGATGATCCATACCGAAGAGGATGGACACAGGCGAGAACATTCCCATCTGCACCCAGCGCAGATAGAGGTCGGTGTCGTAGGCAGAATACTGCTCGAATCCACCCATACAGTGGCTCCAATAGCCGACACCAGAGAGTCCTATATTAATACCGCCACGGATGATAGGTTCAAACCACTGCCACTCCGAGCCCCAGTCGCCAGCCCAGATGAAAGGATAGCGCTGAATACCTGCATAGCCCTCGCGTGTGTGGTCGAAGCCACGCTGTCCGTTGAGCTTGGCAAAATTCTCATAAGGTGCCTTGGCATAGGCTATAGGGAAGAGGTTGTGGGCAGCCTTCTGCTCGATGTTTGGATTGTTGTAGTTCAGAGCGCTTCCCACATCAGTCTTGAAGAACTTGACTCCCAGGTCGGTCACTTTCTTGGCAGCATTCTTCCACCACCAGTCCACAGCCTTGTCGTCGAAGAAGTTGATGATGGCGTTGGTTCCACCGTCCTGAATGGTGAGTCCCTTCTTCTGTGCTATGGTGAGCAGATTGTTGCGCTTGCCGTTGTCGACCAGCGAACGAATGTGCAAACCAAACATTGCCACATTGTTCTTATAGGCATGGTCGATCATGCCCTTTGGGTCTTTAAACTGATCCTGGAACTCGAAAGTACAGCCTCCGTTGCCCAACTTGGCAAAGAGGCGCCAGGTAGAGTCGAGCCACATCATGTCGAACGGAATCTTTTCCTGACGCAGGCGGTCGATGAGATTGACCACATACGTATCGTTGGCCTTGCTCTCATGATGCCATGTTCCACCGCTGTACGAGCCGATGTGCAGACCATAGGCTGCACGTGGCATAAGAGGCGCCACGCCCGTGAGCTGCTGATAGCTGTGAATCAGAGTTTCCAACTGTTCGCCATAGATGAAATAATAGTCGTTGTCGCCACCAGGTGCCGAGAAACTGTACTTGTCGTTGTTGGTCCATCCCATGTCCCAGTCGTTGGGCACAGCAGTATGGAAGAATACGGCGTAGCCCTTATTGCTGAGCATCAAAGGCACAGGACAGTAGTTGGCTCTCAGAATGTCCTTGCCGCCAACAGCAGGCTTTGAGCCCCGTCCCAGCTCCACATTGAGGTGAACACGCTGTCCACGCTGGTCGATGCGGTCCATGCGCTCACCGAAACCGAAGAAGTGCTCGTCGGGGTTCATCTTCACCTCATTATATATGCTGTCCTTGCAGCCCGATGTCAACTCCTCGTAGAGCACCTTTCCCGAAGCATCAGCCACCTGTATGCGCCAGGGAGCTTCCTGAATGCTTACCTGCAGCTTGCTGGTCTTTATCTGTTTGCCGTCCACGCTGAAATCCACCTGCGGGAAGTTGTAGTTGACCACCATCCACTTCTCATTATCGGGCATCTGCTGTGCAGGCACCTTGGTTACACGGAACATGCTTTCCGAACACATCTCGATGCGCATGTTGCCCTGGGACGATGTGTAGAGCACGCTGTTTCCTTTCACTTGCTGTGCATGAGCCGCTGTGGCAAAGGCGCACAGCGACAGGAATGTGAGTTTTAGCTTTAAGTTTTTCATATTTATTCTGTTGTTTTTGTTGTTACGTTATTGATTTCTATTCCTGCCTGCACCACGGCTCCCAGTCCGTGGGCATCGTTGAGCGGAGCCGGTCGGTTGTAGTAGAAGGGCAAGTCGCGGCTGATGCCTGTTCCCATACACACGCCCTTCACCTGTCCTTCAGGGGTTATCTGACTGCAGACAGCCTTCCATCCCTGCAGCGCCACAGAGGCAAACGAGCAGTCGAGCCAGCCCTTGTTCACACCATGCGCAATGGCTGCGACAAACATGGCTGTGCAGGAAGTTTCGGGATAAGAGTCAGGCTTGTCAAGCAACTGGTGCCACATGCCCTGAGCATCCTGATAGGCGATGATGTTTTCCACTCTTTTTCGGAACAGCTTCAGCAATCTGTCTCGCAGAGGATGTGCTTCGGGCAATCTGTCGAGCACGAGAGCCTGTGCCAGAAACGCCCATCCGTTGGCTCTTCCCCAGTGGGCGGTGCCGTGGGCATGGGTCGTGTCGTAATAGAAACAATGCCAATAGAGGTGCTTGTCGTTGTCGAAGAGCAGACTGTCGAAGAGCAATACCTGTTCTGCCGCTCTCTGCAACAAGTCGGACGATGCACCCTTGCGGCTTCCCTGATGCGCCAGGAAAGAAGAACACATATACAGGTCGTCGAGCCAGAGTGTTCGCTCTCCCACCTTTCCCCGGCAGTAAATGCCTGTTTCGGGAATGCGCTCCTGCTGAGTAAGAATATAATGGCTTATCTTGTCGAGATAATTCTCGTAACGTTGGTCTTTGTATCGTCGTGCCAGCTCGGAGAGGGCAGCGCCCATAGATCCGCAGTCGTCGAGGCTCGACATGGAGAAGAATCTGCGCCACGCATTGTCGCGCACGCCCGATTCGTATTCTTTCTTGAGTTGTCGCTGTATTTTTGGATCGAAATAAAAGTCAAAGTTCTCTTTGACAAACTGCTCATACTTCTTTTCACCTGCCGCATCGGCAAGATTGAGCATCGCCACTCCGAGCACACCATTCACGTATCTCCATTCCTGATAATAGCTGTCGATGTGAGAGTGTCCGTCCTGTGCCTTTGACACGTTGTGGTTGTGATGGCTCAGCAGATAATCTGCCACCCGCTTCGAGACATCGAGCGGAGCATCCTGCGCCATAATTCCGGCTGCAAAGGCAAAACTGCAAATAAGAGTAAAGACTGCTTTCTTCATGAGGCTTCCCGGTTTTTAAGTGGTTTGAAAAATATTGAGAATATTGTTGCTGGAACAATTCCTGCGGAAGTAGATTTTAAGAAAAGGCCCCTCCGCTTCTCACGAGGCAGAGAGGCCTGCGTTTTGTGTTAATATATAACTAAAAACCTACCGTTAATTCTTTATTTCAATTCAAGTTTCGCAAGCGAGGAAATTGATAGAAGCTAAAGCAGTTATCACTCCCGTCGGTCGTTCGGAAAGTTAAGAAATAATAGTTTTATAGTTTAAACTTAGGACATTTGTCCCTTAACTTCCCTCTAACTTCCCCACATGCAAAAGTTCAGTTATTTTAATATCCGTAGTTATTGATCAATGCGTTGTTCGACGCGTTGATGTCTGAGTCGAATATAGGCCAGTACTGACGGGAGTCAGGATCGTTGGCAAAATAGTTGGCCAGCATGTTGTCCTTCACTGTGGCAGACACGAAGTCGTAGTCGAGTTGTGTCCAGCCTTCGCCAGCAGGAGCAGCTGTCTCGCCCTTAGCCAAGCCATAATACTCCAACTTGCCAGCAGCATTGGTGCGTGTGTAAACCACTGTAGGCACGTCAGCATACTTGCCGGTGCGGTCGCGCAGCGCTCTCATATCGGTCACGGTCTGTCTTACGGCTGTTCCGAGCAAGTTCCAGCGAATGAGGTCCTGCTTGCGCAGCATCTCGCCAGGGAACTCAAGGAGGCGCTCCTTCTGGATGGCCTTCAGCATGTCGGCCTTCGAGCTGATGGCGTTGACATAAGCCTCTACGTTGGCAGGGCGGTCGGCTACGGCAAAGGCGCGGTTGCGAACCTCCTTGAGGTAAGGCTTGGCTGCCTCAGGACCTTCCAGCTCGTTGGCAATCTCAGCTGCCATCAACAGAATGTCGGCGTAGCGGAGCACGGGCAGGTTCACACCGTCGTCGTTGGAAGTCACCGTACGGGTCATACGTTCATAGTCGTACTTGCCGAAGTTGAAACTTGGAGCAGAAGCATCGTTGTCACCCAACTTGGCCATTGTGTAGCCGTTGTCGTACTTGTAAGGAACGCAGTTCACGTCGCGGCGCTGGTCAGCATTGTCGTACTCATAGTAGAGTGTAGGCGCGGGAATGTTCTGTCCGCCATAGTTGGTCTTGCTCAAGTGTGGACTCTTCGACTTGTGGTAAACACCAAAGTGATAGAAGAATCGTCCACGTCCGTCGTTGAATGGAATCTCGAAGATAGACTCTTTGTGTGAGCCTTCGATGGTGATGACGTCAGTAGCGAGGTCATTCCAGAACTGCTCGTAAGTGGCGTCGAGTGCGAGTCCACTCTCTCTGATGACGAGTTTCAGGTCGTCGTAAGCCTCCTGCAGCAGGGCTGTGCTGGTGAGCTCAGGATCGTTGCTGCGGCGCACCTCATAAGCAGTAGGATTGTCGAGCGATGTAGGACGCTGGCTGTAACCCTCTGCCATGAGGATGAGTCGTGCGCGAAGACCCAATGCAAATGCCTTGTTCACACGCTCTGTCGTCTTGGTGCGCTCAGACTTTCCTGGCCAAGGCAGATAGCCTGCAGCCTCTTTCAGGTCGGCAATAATCTGCTTGTAGATGACATCGCGGTCTGACTTGGGAAGGTAGATGGTGCCCTGCTTCACCGATGTGAATCGGGCAGGCACATCGCCCCAGGCACGAATGAGGTCGTAGTAGTACTGTGCACGCAGGGTGAGCGACTCGCCTAAGAGATAAGCCATGTCGGCATTGCTCTCAGGATTGCCATAGGCGCGTATTCCCTCGATGCAGCAGTTGGCAGCCTCAATGCCGTTGAAGAAGCCTGTGAAGGCGTTAGGATCTTTTCCTGAAGCCATCCAGTTGTTGGCCGAGAAGGCGCTGTAAGTGCAGAGCGAGGTCTTGTTGTCCGACGAAGGCTGCGCCATGTCGAAGTAGCACTCGGCGTCGGTATTCATACCATAGTAAGGCATGTAGCGCGCACGGTGAGAATTGGTGGCGGCAAACCAGCTGTAAATGCTGATGACCGTATTCTCGGCAAGCGGGGTGTTAGAGAACACCACCTTGTCATTGTATTGTGACTCGCTTTCTACGTCCAAATAGTCGTTGCACGACATGAGTGTAGCGCCAGCCAACAGGGCTGTAAATACATATTTTATTTTCATAACGATGTTTCCTTTAAGTGTTTTTTAGAATGTAAGATTAAGACCGAAGATGAACTGGCGGCTTCTTGGATAAGCCGAGTAGTCTACGCCTGGACAAACCAGCACGTTGCGGCAGCAGTCCACCTCTGGGTCCATACCACTGTAACCGGTGATACAGAAAAGATTTGAAGCGGTAAAGTAGAGACGCAGGTTCTGAACATAGATTTTCTGCATCCATGTCTTAGGCAGTGTGTAGCCCAAGGTAAGTGTAGAGAGGCGGAGGAATGATCCGTCCTCGATAGCCCAGTCGGTGAGCACAGCCTTTGTTGTGTAAGGCGACCACATCGTGGTGTTCTTGTTCATCTCGGCGAGCTTGGCTGCATCGTTGATGAAGTTGCCGTTCTCGTCAACGTTGGTCCAGCGCTTGCCGCTTGCCATCGTGGTGTTGAGGTTGCGCCAGATACCGCCACGTGTAGAGGTCTGGTCTATCTTGTCGGCGTTGTAAACATCGTTGCCGATGCTGTAAGAGAAGTCGGCGTTGAAGTCGAATCCGTAGGCACGTGCACCGATAGAGAATCCACCTACAGCCCATGCGTTGGCGTCGCCAATCTCGAACTTGTCGTCATCGTTGATGGTTCCTGAACCGTCCTTATCGAGGAGCTTCATGGTACCAGGACGTACTGTGCCCACAATACCGCTGGCATCAGCCACACCTTCCTTCAACTTCCACTTTCCTGCGGCAGCATCGTAGCCCTCGAAGTCATCCACCTCGTAGCGTCCTGTTCCTGCCAGTTTGTAGCCAACGATGGTTCCTACAGGCTTTCCTGGCTTCACTAAGTAGTCGGAGCCAATTTCTGTACTTGCCCAGTAAGAAGGCTTACTGTATGAGTCCATGCTTCCGAGGCTCACTACCTCATTGGTATTATGACCGAGTGTGAACGAGAAGTTCAGACCGTAGTTCTTGGTGTTGATGGCATCGTAGTTCAATGTCAACTCGAAACCAGAGTTCTTGGTCTCGCCCACGTTCTGGTACTGTGTATTGTAGCCGCTACCTGTGATCTGCATCTCCATGAGCAGGTCTTTCACGTTGTTCTTGTACACCTCGAACGAACCGTTGAGCTTGTTGTTGAAGAAACCAAAGTCAATACCCAGGTTGAGTGAATGTGTGGTTTCCCACTTCAGGTCGGGGTTGCTCATTGCGTTACCTGTGGTGAGCCATGAGTTCTGCAGGTGCAGCCAAGAGCTCTCCTTGATAGAATAGGTACGGCTGGTCTGTCCTGAAGGAATATTATTGTTACCTGACACACCATAGCTCAAGCGTAACTTCAAATTGCTCAGCCAGTCTTGTGTCGACTTCATCCATGGTTCCTCAATAATGCGCCATCCGGCTGCCACTGATGGGAAGTAGCCCCAGCGGTTGCCCTTAGAGAACTTGCTTGAACCATCGGCACGCAGAGTGGCGGTGAGCAGATAGCGGTCCAAGAGACTGTAGTTGACACGTCCGAAGAACGACACCATCTTATCGTCTGGATAGTAGAACTCGTTGGCACGTGTAGGAGTGCCCTGTGCAGAGAGGTGGAAAGCCATGTTGGCATCGTAGAATGTTGGGAATCCTTCTACACGTGTAGATGTCAACGTCTCGCGGCTTACGATGCTCTCCTGTCCCACCATGAGGTTCAGACTGTGAATCTTTGGCAGAATCTTTGAGAAGTCGTACTGCAGGGTGTTGGAGTTGCGCACGGTACGGCGGTTCACCTGTGTACGTGTAGTAAGCGGCATATTCTTAAATTCTGCCAGGGTGTTGTTCTGCGACTCATAGGTAGTAGAGCCTGCAAAGTAACGGAAGTCGTTGTTATAGATGTCGAGACCTACGTCTGTACGGAAAGTAAGCTCGGGCAATATCTTCCATGTGAAAGCTCCGTTCATGTTGAAGTTCTCACGAACACGCTTCTTGTAGTTGTCGTTGAGGGCTGTGATTGGGTCTTCCAGTCCGTCGTCGATGTTGCTCTCGTCGAAGAGAAGGCTTCCTGAGCCTGTCAGAGGCGACTGCATCACAGCGTGGCGAATACGGCCGAAAGAGCCTGAAGGCACAGAGTTCTGGTCGCCGGTAGCGTCGCTCTGTCCGTCGCCATTCACCTTGGTGCGTGAGTAACGGGTAGAGAACTCGAGCTTGGTCTTCTTGTTGGGCTCATAGTTGAGTTTGAAGTTCAGGTTGCTGCGATAGAAGTCAGAGGTGAGCAGGATGGCTTTCTCTTTCATGTAGTTGTATCCTGCTGTGAAGCGCAACTTCTCCGAACCTCCCGAGATGTTGACATTATGGCTGAACACGTTGCCGGTGCGTCCGTACACCTCGTCCTGCCAGTCGGTAGTCTTCATCGAGTTCATAATGTTGGGTATGTTGTCCCATCCGCCGAGTACCTGCTGGTACTTGCCGGCATTGGCACCAGTAGAGAGGCTCGACAATTCGTACTGCCACTTCAGATAGTCTTCCACTCCCAGCACGTCTACCTTGTCCTCAGCCTTCTTGAAGCCCACATAGGCATTGTAGTTCACAGTCACCTTACCAGCCTTACCACTCTTGGTGGTGACAAGCACGATACCGTTGGAACCACGGCTACCATAGATGGCGGTAGAGGAAGCGTCCTTCAGCACGTCGATACTCTCGATGTCGCTGGTAGGAATGTCGGAAATGCTGCTGACGGGGAAACCGTCTACTATATAAAGAGGTGTGTTGTCGCGGGTGATAGAACCACCACCACGCACGCGGATGATGACCTCGGCGTCGGGGTTGCCCTCAGGCATGGTGACGCGCACACCAGCCAGCTTACCCTGCATGGCCTCAACAGGCGAAGCCACAGGCACCGACACGAGTTCTGTGTTGCCTACCGAAGAAACTGAACCTGTCACGTCCTTGCGCTTTACGGTTCCGTATCCGATAGCCACCACTTCGTTAAGCATGTTGGAATCTTCCTTCAACTGGACAGTCATCTTGCCTTCCTTGGCAATGATCACTTCCTTCTTGTAACCCACATAAGTGATTTCGAGTTGTTTTCCTTTCGGAACAGAGATAGAGTAATTACCGTCCATATCGGTCACTACTCCCACCGAAGTGCCGGGAATCCTTACGCTTGCGCCAATAATTGGTTCACCAGCCTCGTCAGTTACTTGTCCGCTAACGGTGACGCTTTGCGCCAGCACTCCTAACGGGAAAAGAAGCATCAGCAATAGTACCGAACACTTCTTCATAAAAATAATCGCTACTTTTCTCATAGGTCTTTACTATTAGTTTTTAAATATTTGAAGTAGAATGTCGGGGGCAAAAGTAGCCAAATTCCCCCGACATGAGTGGTAAAAACGTCCCAAATGTTCGGTAAAAACGTTTCAAAGCCCGTTTTTCTGCCTATATTCAGACGGACTGACGCCCATTGCCGCCCTGAAGCATTTACCGAAGTAGTTCTGATCGCTGAAACCGCAGCGATAGGCGATTTCCTTCACAGGAAGGTCGCTGTGATGCAACAGCGCCACGGCACGGTTCATGCGTGCCTTGTTGATAAACTCCTTGGGCGCCACACCCAACAGGTTCTTCAGTTTGCGGTTCAGTCCCGACTTGCTGACGTTCAGCTTGGCTGCCAGTTCGGTCACACTGAGGTCAGAGTTGTCGATGTGCTGTTCCACAAACTCCACCACGCATTGCATGAAACGCTGGTCTTCCTCGCTCAGGCTCTCCTCGCCAACGCTGCGGCTGTCGGCTTGCAAGGGCTGTTGAACGTCGGCAACAGCCGTTTCCTCTGCCATTGTCTCCGCAGTTGCCGTTTCAATGGTTATCTTTTCTGCTGTTGTCTTTTCTGCTGTTGTCTTTTCTGCCACCTCAACAGCAGTTTTGTCTGCCCCAGCATCCTTGACAGCCACGACAAGATGTTTCTCCTTGTCGTATTTCTCCATCAGGTCGAGATACTGCCCCAACAGTTCCCTCTGCTTGCGGTGGGAGGCGCGAATTGTCCTCGTCACATACACCACGGTATAGATAAACAACAGCGCCAGCAGCACATACAGCACCTTGGCGGTAGTGGTCTGCCAGATGGTGGGTTCCACGATGATTGTCACCACTTTCACGTTGCCCGCCCATTGTCCTGTGGGCAGTTTCGACTCCACCCGCAACGTGTGCGTACCGGGCGAAAGGTTGAGCAGCGTCACCGTGTGGCTGTTCTCTAAGGTATTCCATACGCCGCCGTCCAACTGGAATCTATAGCTTATCGACTGGATGTTGGCATAGTCGATGGCAGCAAACTCTATCTTCACATTGCGCTCTGTCTCATCGAGGCAGATGGTGTCGCGGGCGCTCACCGCCTCCGTCATCTCGCCTTCTTCCACCGACACCCTTGTCAGTACGATGCGCGGCGCCTTGGTGCGCTTCGTCAGCCGGTCCATATCCATCAGCACCAGTCCGTCCATCAGTCCCATGAGCCATTTGCCGCCTTTCCATCTTAGGGGCAGCGCATCCGAGAAGATCAGTTCATCGGTCCATGTGCGGTGGTTGAAATAGAGCGATAGTCCATGTTCCACGTCCACGCCCGTCAAGTCGTTGGTGCCCACAAACCACATATATTGTCCATACGCGAAAGCCGACAAGAGGAAATCCTCCGGCAAATCGCGCCTGTCGAAGTGTCTGAAGTCCACATCTTTGCTGATTAGCGAAACGCCGGGCTCCACCATGTTCAGTCCGCTGCCCTCGGTGCAGATATAGAGTCTGTCGGCTCTGTCCTCCGCCATTAACATGACGGCAGAACAGCTCAGGCTGGCGTCTCTTCCACCCTCACGCTCGTGCAGAGTGAAGCGCAGCGAGGCTGGATTGGCGGCAGTAAGCTTCGTGGCGAACAGTCCAAGCGTTGTGCCCACCAGCAGTTCGTCACGATGGCTGATATATATCATTCGCACCCCCAAGTACTTGTCTGTCTTGTCGTCATGAGAGAGGACGATGGGCAGGCACCTCCAACTCTTTCCTGTACGGGTAAGACAGAACAGCCCATGATTCAGCGTTGCCACCCACAGCCTGCCCCATCGGTCTTTCTGCATTGAGTAAACATGATGTTCTTTCTCCCTACCACGGATTACAAGCGCTATTCGGCTGATGTCGTAGCTGCCGTCGGCACGGGGCGACAGATGCAACAGTCCACCAGGTTTGCATCCCAACCATAGGCTGCCGTCCTCGTCTTGCAACATCGTGTACACAGCCGACCGGAAAGGAGTCTTTCCGCCATGCAGTCGGCCGTCGGCTCCAAGAAATCCCAAAAGATTCAGATTGGCGTCGTAGATTCTCACAGAGGCATCGTCGCGCGAGCACACCCATATCCGTCCCTCGCGGTCGCGGAAGAGTGCCCTCACCTGACATCCTGGTTGCCTCAACAGCCACGTAGCATAACACGGCTTGCGGTAGCTCATCCTCACGCCCAGAGAGTCCACTGCCCACTCCACTCCGTCGGCTGTCTTCAGCCGTTTCGTTCCCTGACCGGAGAAGCCCCATTTGCGCAGCGCCTTGTTCCAGGAGAGATGGCTGTCATCAAACAGCCCCGTGCGGATATCGAAGATAAAGCAGTAGCCTTCCACATTACAATATATATAAGGATCGCGAATACGAATATCCTTGATGCGGTTCACGCCCATCGAGCATCCATCGCCCGCCTTCGGCTTGAACGACACGAAGCGATAGCCGTCGTATCGGCTCAGTCCGTTCCATGTCGCCACCCAGATCATTCCCTGTTTGTCCTGTACAAGACCCGTTGCATGATGGTGCGCCAGTCCGTCGAGCTCGTTGAGCCTTCTCTCTGTAACGCCCTGCTTCGCCCAAGCCTCGCCGTCCTGAAGGGTCGGCACAGCCTCAGCGACGTGGCTCGACAAACAACAAACCCACATCAAAAAATATCTTATTATTATGTTTTTAGTCATCTGTGCAATGGTAGATTAGTTATATTGTTTGCAAAAGTAAGAAATAATAGTCAGAAAAAGAAATCAAATCCAAAGTTTTTATTTAACTTTGCAAAAGATATTCTGCACTCGGCAAAACATAAAAAACATAATAACAATGAAAATAGCAGTATTCTGTTCAGCAAACGCCCATATTGACAGCGACTACTTCCGTCTCACAGAGGAGATGGGCAAGTGGATGGCAGAGCAAGGGCACGATTTAGTTTTCGGCGGCTGCAACATCGGACTGATGAACACCATCGGCAAGGCAGTCAAGGCGCATGGCGGCAGAGCCATAGGCGTAGTTCCCACCATCGTAGAGCGAGGCGGCAAGACTTTTCCCGACCTCGACGTAGAGATTCCCTGCGACAATCTCAGCGACCGCAAGGACTTGCTGCTCTCTCAGAGCGACATCGTCGTGGCGCTCCCTGGCGGCATCGGCACCCTCGACGAAATCTTCACCGTTGCTGCCTCCCACACCATCGGCTATCACAGCAAGAAGGTGATTCTCTACAACATGAAGGGGTTCTGGAACTCCACCATTGCCCTCCTCGATGACATGGCTTCGCAAGGCATGATTCGTGGCAACTGGCACGAATACATCGAAGTGGCAACCTCCCTCAGTGAGTTGCAGCAGATGGTGGAGCGCTGACTAAAATCGTTAAACCACAAATGCAATAGGCTTCAACTGCTTACGAAGCCGCTTTCATTGCTCTACGAAATAGGCTTCATTGACTATCGAAGCCGCTTTCATTTTTTCGAGGCTTTTCTATTCAAAGTTTTCAATAGAGGTACTGAGTAGTTAGCGATTTAAATTCAACAGCAAAAAAAAATAAAATGCGGGATTGAGTGAATTCTTCAATCCCGCATTTTGCTTACAATAAACCTTAATCCCAAGATATCCAGGGGTTATAAGGCTTAGCATCGCCCCACACAGTGCCGTTTGTATCTGTCGTACCGCCAGAAGTGTTGTCGGAACCCATCGTGGTCTGCGTGTTGCCATGGATGTCGACTACGGAGCCATTCAACAGAGGTTCATTTTCTACACTTAGAACTTTTATGAGAGGTCGTTGATATTTTTTCTTCATGATTGCAATGATTTACTTTTTAACGAATTTCTTGCCCTTAACGATATAAACGCCCTTGGCAAGAGTGGAAAGAGAATTGCCAACCTGCTGGCCACTGAGGTTGTAGACTGCGACAGGAGCAACGGATGCTGACGTAAGCGATGCTCCGTCCACCTGATGAATGGAAGAAACTACGCCATTGCGGTCGACGAGACAGATGCCGATATTGCCCTTGGCAGATGATGAACTTGATGGCTTCTGCTTGAAATAACCACGGAATCCCTTGAGTCCGTACTTCTTGCCTGGGAGACACTTTACGAAAGTATTGTTCTGAATGATGTAGTCGCCAGGAGCGATGAAAGCTGAGTTTTCAGCCGTGCACTGCTGCTGATACAGCGTTCCCGTGAAATAGAAATCATCGTAGGTACACTTCTTGAACTTGTCGTTGGCGTCTTGATTATAGCTGCCGTCGAAATATTCGCCAGTATGCCTTGTTCCCATACGTTCTTTCGCTTCTTTTGCTGTATATTCTTTGTAGTATTTGCCGCCGTTGCCGTCGTCGAAGTCACCATCGTAATTGAGTTCGACATCCTTGAAAGTATAGACTCCATTGGCGTCGTCGATGTCTTTCTGCGTCATTCTGATGAGGAGAGGCTCAAACTCATCGAGCGGGTCAGTGTCGTAGCTGGCGTACTTCAGGAAATAGAAGGTACTGTTGTCGGGCTGTGCCTCATTCTTTGCCAAGCCACGATAGGCGGCAATCATGAAGTAATTATCACCTGATGCATTGAGGGCTTTCTGGAAAATACGCGAACAGTTTCCATCTCCATCTACCCTTTCTCCTCCATCGCGACCACCAAAAGGCAGCACGAGCGTATTCCAACCTGGCTTAAATGTGCGATAGAGGCGGACGTCGGCATGGCGCTGGGCTACGACCGTATAGTCTTCATCATTCTCGTCGAGAGTCTTGGTGAGAAGATACATAAATGCGTTCTTATAATCTACTCCGTTCACTTTGACGTTTTCGCGATAGACCTTGTAATGAGCCTCAGCTTCGCCCTCAAATACAACCTGCACATTGTTGGGTTCCATTCCAGAGAAAATGCCATTATCGTCAGGATAACTCCGAGCTTCAATCTTTGTACCACTGTGCACGATAACCTTTGTCACCGCAGAATTGCCGGAAAAGGCACCTACACCGATTTTGGTGACAGTGGCAGGGATAGAAATCTCGGTAAGAGCGCAGTTTTTGAACGCCCACTGTCCTATCTCGGTCATGTTGCTGAGGTCTACTTGCTGCAGATTCCCACAGCCCTGGAAGATGTTGTCGGGCACTTTCTTGCCTGTCTTCGTAAAAGTGGCTTCCGAAAGATTGAGCGATTTCAGACTGCCTTTTTCCGTAGTGCCTCCCGCCATCTTCTGCAGCGTAATGATGTCTGCATCGTTAAGATAGCCTTTCACGCTGAGCTGCGTGACATTCATGGCTTTGTCTCCAAGAAGTGTGGCAAGACTGCCTTCAGTACTGACTCCAGAAGTGAAGGCTTCTGGGTCGTCACCAATGTGATAGGTTACTTGTAACTGGGGTACCGTTATGGTAAATTTTTCGTTGGCGCCTTCTGCAAAATCGCCTGATGGTGTGGTGATGGTGATATTGCAGATGCCATAATTCTCAGCTTTAAGCGTATTGCCGCTTACTGAGATGATAGAGGGGTTCGATGAGGTGATGGTAATGTGGCGGTTGAGCGCCGATGTGGCGGTAACGGTAACGGTTTGCCCTAATGTTATGATGTCGGGCAACCCCGATATAGAAACGGCATCGGATATGTGGGGAAACTGTTTCAGTCGAGGCGATTTGCCATCTTCGAGTATCCATGTGACGTCGTTGAAACCTATGTTTGTGTAGGTGGTTTTTTGTTTCAGCTCTTCGGTAGAGGTTACTTTGCCATGTATGCCGCTGTCATCAGTAATGTCGGTGGCCTTCTTCTCGTTTCCGCCTACATAATATACGGTGTTAGCCCATGAGAGGTTGTCGCTGCCAGTGTTTGAGCAATTGGTGTTACACCAACCATTTATGCCGTGTGTGTGGCCGTCTGATCCTTTAATGTAAGGCGCAGCCGAAAGGTTGCTTATATACTCTGTTTTACCATCATTGTCAACCATGCCCGTGATGCCGCCAGCGCCATTGATGGGAGCTTTTACGGCGCCATAGGCAATGTTGTAGCTAAAGGTGCTGTTGTTTGTCCAGCCAGCAATGCCGCCACCTTGGTGTTCGGTGCTGAGGGCTGCTGCTGTCGACACGCAGTTGGTAATGAGGGTATGGCTATCGGTGGTGCCACGTGCATCGCCAGCAATGGTGCCCACGTGGTCGCGACCCGTTACTACGCCCGACACATAAATATTGCTCAGCGTAGAAGAGGTGGCCTGTGCTACAACAATGGCAGCCTGTTCATAGCCTTTCACCACAGCGCTGGTAAAGGCAATGTTTTGAACTTTGGCCCCGTTAGTAAAGCCGAAGAATGCTTTGTCGTTGTTTGCCTTGTTTTGGGCCCCATTGCCCACAGTAAGGCCCTTAATGGTGAAACCTTTTCCGTCGAGCGTGCCAGTAAACGGACGGTCCTTTGTTCCGATGGGGGTCCATTCGTCGTCTGATAGTGTGATGTTTTGTGTCAGGACATACTTGCCATTCAGGTCATTAGCAATGGCTTTGAGTTGTGCTTCGGAGCTGATTTCGGTCTGTGCAAAGGCCGATACCGAGGTCAACAACGCTGTAGCCAGAACCAATGGCATTCTGTGCATAATGCGAAGTTTGTAAATTCTTCTATTCATAAGCATAGTTCTTTTAATTACACAATTAAGTTATTAAATTTTCGCTTGCAAATTTACACTTTTTTTTATTACGTTTTTCGGCTGTGGGTAAAAAAGTGGATTCACGAAGCAACAGAAAGAGCACAAGTAACTGATTATCTATTGTTTATCTTTTTCTTCGTTTTGAAAAATATTAAGATAAAGGGAGCATTTCATCTTGATGAAACGCCCCCTTGTACCTGATTTATTACCTTTAAATATTACTTTTTTACCTTAAAGTTTCCCTTGTTGGTTCGTACGATGTAAATGCCACCAGCATTCATATCACTGTGTGCAGGATTTTTGAGAAATTATCATTTCTGAAAAATCAGTTACCATAAACATTAAATGAACTATTCAGTTCTCAGATATTTATAAGATCATGATTTTTTTCCCATTACATAAATAAACACCAGCTTTATGTGGCCGTTCGATCTTTATACCTGAAAGTGTGAACCACTCGTGGGAAAGACCATCAGCAGATACTTCAGGATGTTTTATGCCCGTAGATATATCATCAACAGACATTACTGGCTGCGAGGGAACCGACATGTCAACAATAAAACGAAAGGTTCTTCCTTCTTGTAGCGTCACACCGTCAGCCACATACACATTGCCATCACTATGCCCATTCACTGCCTTATGCCCTATGAGAAACACATCACTCCTGGAAGAGATGCGGTATTCACCTGTAGGATTCAATTCAACACCCCATCCTGCCTGTCCGAAAAATTTAAAGTCAACATTATTTACATTCAGTTGACGACCTGCAGTAAGTGTCAGTTGGTATCTCTTGTTGCCCACGGGTGCCATACATGTAACATGGTCGGTATCAGTCCACCAGCTCTGATTGCTTATGATACTATAATACGGTTTATGCAATCCATCACTGCCAATAGCCCATAAGGCACCGGTGCCATCTGCATTAAGACTCAATGGATTCCCATTCTCATGAGAGGCGTATATACGAAAACTCTTCGTTGCGGGGACAAACTTGATGTTATAATAACCACTGAGAGCCGTAAACTTGAAACGACCATTTCCTAACTTGATGAAAAAATCAGGATCTTCATAGAAGTCAGGTGAACTGAAGGCATCATCGCCTACAGCAGTGTATGTTTTGCCCTTTTCAAGATAGGTATTGATAGAAAAACTATTTCGGTTATCTGACGGAATCATCTCCATACCACCAAAGGTCACGGCATTTTGTTCTGTATCTCCCAAAAGGACAGAAACAACACTTTTGGCAGGTATATCTACGTTCACATATTCGCTATTCGAAGCAAGGTTGATATGCTTTTCGACCGATGTCTTATTACTAATGACAAAAGCTGTGGTGCCATCCGAGTTTCTTAGTGCGACATAATTGAAGTTCCAGTCATCTCTTGGTACACCATTCTCTATATAGTCACATCTTACCGCACCAGGTCGGATGACAGAAGAAAGATGGCAAATGATATAATAATCGCGATTGTAGCGTACCGTAGAGAGCGCATAACTACTTGCATCTATTTCCATATTGCCATACACAGTACTATTAGGTAAGGTGGTAGGATGACCATCATAGTCGAGAAGCAGGTTCCATGCTATAAATGCACTACTCTGGTTTTGCAACGCACGCAAACCCGACCAGTTGAATTCTCCGCATAGCTTGCCATTTAGATTACGTCCATCGTTCCACGAGCCTATACTTGACTCAGTATAGATTGACTTCAGACCCGTGTTATTATAAAACGTAGCCATGGCTGTAGGGTCACCCCCATAGTTATGAAAAGCGGCACCTTCCACAAGATCGTCACCAAGAAACGATGATGACCGCAAGGACTTTGCTACCTGTTCGGCATATTGTTCGTTATTAAAATTGTGGTCAAAAAGATATATCTTGGTACTCAGTCCTGCATTGTGAAAGGCTGTGGCAAGAACCTTAACAAAAGCTATTTCCTCATCAACATCCATGAGCATAGCTCCTCCTTCGTTGTTTCCGTTTCCAGGTTCATTTTGTGGAGTCACTGCATGGATTGTTATTCCGTTGTTTTTCATCGCTTTCAGAAACCTTACGAAATAGTCCGCATAGTCCGAATAACAAGTTTTATTCAGATGTCCGCCTACATAGTTATCATACGGAACATCCCCATTTTTCTGACTCACCTTCATCCATTTAGGAGCAGTCCATGGTGCGGCAATGATTTTCAGCTTGGGGTTGATGGCTTGCACTTCTTTTAGAATGGGAATCACATACGCAATTTCTTCACTTTGAAGGGCAAAATTTTCTATGCCTTTTACATCGCAAAGAGTATAGCGTGAAAGAGAAAAGTCACTACATCCTATGCTTATGCGCACATAACTCGCACCATAACCCTGGCGCTCTGAAAATATTTTCTTAAGAAGTGCATCACGTTCTCCTACACTCATTCGCATAAGATTGTAACACGTCCCTCCGGTAAGAGCGAAGCCAAAACCATCTACCGTCTGATATTGACGGTCTGTATTGATACGCACATAGTTGGATGCAGGACTACCTTTTGTGGTTTTCAGTATTGTCTCTGACAAGAGTTTACTGTTGTTTTCCGTAGTGATCATCACACGGGCTTTTTGCGCTATGACTTGTAAAGAAGTTAATAGCAATAAACCTACAAGGAAAAAGTTTTTTGCAAAAAGAATTCGTCTCTTCATATTTTTAATTATTTGACCACATACTGGACTCATGTCACTGATCTGGTTATCACGAGGGTGCGTCACAGACTTATGACACACCCTCATTTTTATTATTTTATGTTATTTCACTAAAATCTTCTTTCCGTTATGTATGTACACTCCCTTTGGCAATGAGCCTGCACCATCGTTCATACGCTGACCTTGCAAGTTGTACCACGCATGATTATCCTGTGTGTGGGTCTCTATGCTACTTATTCCGCTAGAAGAACCATTCTTGTAGAAATACAGATTGTCGAGATAGAAGGTCTCTCCTTTACCGTTATCAAACTTGAACTGGAAGATCCTGGAAGCGTTGAGTCCAACAAAATCACTCATAGGGATATCTATGCTATTCCATTGATTAGCTATGAGATTAATAGGTTTTTTCAATTGGTCGTTGACACTCCCATCGTTGTTACGACATATTGGGTATACATTGATCGTAAAAGAAGATAGAGGATAGATATCCAAATGGAGATATTCCATATCTGTTGCGTCTATCTCAGGACCACCAAACTCAATTCCGACATAATTAAAGTTGGAACACTTGAGTGTATTGTTGCCGTCAAGGCTGACACTCTGTGTAGCTGTCTGTTGATGCCAAGAGCCAATAAACATACGCGGAACAAGCGAAGTGTAAGTATCACTATAAACCGATTTCACATTGTCAGTTGTGTGATGAGGGATAGGAGCAGCAGTAACTTCTGGTATAGGATGATCTGTCCCAGACTGTCCTTTAAATCCACCAATAGTTACCACGGCACGTTCTGGATGACTGGTGACACATGTTGCACTTTGGTCAAATGTGTCATCGTATGCGAAGGCATAGGTATAACCGTCGTAACTGATGTCTTTCTGATGGAAGAATTTCACATAAGGGTTACATACATCGGTGTTGAAGAAGCTTCCTGTATCTCCCCAATCCTGCAGTTCGCCATCTGCAAGATTTGTTCTTATCACTCCACGATTCATCGCTCCACAGAACATGGCTTGTACTGGAAGATCTGCATCGTTGCCATGGATTTTTGCAAACTCTCCTGCACCTTCTATCACATCAATGGAGGTAGGCTTGCCTACAATGGCCGTCTGCCCTTGACGAGGTCCTGACTCACTTTTTAAGACGAAGTTGTTGCCATTCACACGTCCACGCCAAACACCTAATTGGTTGCCCATGTTTACGTGTATGTCTTTAGTGCGAAACTCGCTCCAGATACGGTTGATGTAGCCATCGAAATATCCAGTATTCTTCACCTCTGCCACTTTAGATGGTTGCATAATAATACCTCCCAATTGATCATGAGTTATATTGTTCTTCAGACAGTTAGAGAAGATATTACCTTCGTTTTGTGTCTTCCAGCGATTGATAATCTCCTCATAGGTATTCACCTCTCCACGCTTGGTGTATGGATTATTGGCACCTGCCGAAGCATTTCCATATAGTTCCAATCCCATGGGATATTGGAATGCATCAACACGTGTGGTATTGATAAACATCACACCATACCTATCATAAGTAAATTCAATAAGTTCCCATCGCAGATCGATATTCGGGTCGGAAGGGTTTTGCATGTCAGCTCCTGCATACCCACCATTATTATCGTTTACGTGTAGGTAAAGCGGTGAATTGAAACCAAAAAACATACGGCAAGCATGGGTTTTATCTACGTAAATGGTTTTGTTTTTTATCTGATTCAGCGGCGTAAACACATTAGCATAACCTCTATCTCCGTTGAACTTATGCAGAGTGTTTGTATTGACAGTAAGGGCCCTGAGTGCAGCATCACTTGCATTGTTGTCTATGAGGTCATAATAAATAGGAGCATCATTACTCACTTTCTTACCAATGATAGCCACATATACCTGGTCGTCAGGAAAAACAGAATTGTTCACTATCTCAATAGGAATTTTTTGTGCATGGACTTTCAGAATTGCCACGCAGAATAACGTTAAAAACAATAAAATACGATTTTTTTTCATAATAGTTAATTTTGAATTATTAGTACTCAATTTTCGCAAGCTCAGAAGTTAAAGGAGTTAAAGGAGTTATCGCTCCCTACGGTCGCTGAGGAGTTAAGACAACAGTCTTTTTGGCGTATTTTTTTAAGCAGCAAGACATACGTCTTAACTCCTTAACTCCCTTAACTCCTTTAACTTCCTGATATGCTAAAGTTCAATTATTAGATTATAGAATATAGCAATGTTACAGCTCGACCCGTATCTTTTTAGCAATGGAATCTATTTTCATGATGTAGATACCTGCCTTCATTTTATCCAAAGACATGGAATATTTGTCAGAATCTATTGTCTCGCAACGTATCAGTCTTCCGCTTACATCATAGATAGTCAATTCTTTGCCTTTTGCACCTGTCACGATGATGGTATTGCCCTCTTTTCTGAGGTTCATCCCAGAGAGACTTTCGGTGTTTACGATGCCAGAATAGACTGACGGACTAACGAATTTCCACTGTTGCGTATTGGTGCCATTGTTGTCATATAGCTTTATCCACTCGCCATTGTCCTTGCTCGAGCTCGGTATCTCTATCACTTTACCACTAAGACGTGAAACAAATTGATAATAACCATCACCCTTTTCGACAACGATGAACTGTTGATTCCTGTGGCCGTTATATTCATAGAGTTGCACCTGGGCACCATCGTTTTTCGACCAATCGGCTACATCCATACCTTGCCTTTTGTTGACTGAAGTACATATAGAATAAACACCTTTTTCACCACCAATCTCTGTCAATGTCCATATCTGCGTTGCATCCATGTACTCATCATCATATTGAACGATGGCTGTTTTATTGTCTGTGTTGTTGTTGTCCAAATCAAGAAACTTACCACTGTTGCGGTTTTGCAACTTATAGTCACCTGATAGTCCACTCTTTCCGTATGCCTCAACCTTCAACGAAGACATCTTATCATTCCATTCTTCACCAACGAAACTCTCAGAGGCTGTGTATGACTTACTTTTGCCATTGAAATTGTCATCCTCATAGATTGTAACCTTGAAACCAGGAGTGACCTTCAAAGAACTCATATCATTGTCCTTCAGATTGTAAAGCCCCATTCGACTGAGGTTATATTCGCCTTCAGAAAGGGTCACAGCTTTACCCTTATAGCCTTCATCGGTATACAATGTAACTGCAGAAGCCTCGTCGTATCGGTTCTCAACCACGGCCCACTGTTGTGTGTGGGTGCCATTGTTGTCGAAGATTTTTATCCATTCACCATTTCCTTTGCTTGATTGTGGAATCTCTACCACTTTACCACTGTTACGAGCTACAAGTTGATAATAGCCTTCACCACAGTCGTAGAGAATAAACTGTTGATGAGTATTACCCAAATAGTCGTATAGTTGCACCTGAGCTCCGTTATCCTTAGAAAAATCAACGACATCCATACCTCGGTTCTTATTACCATAGGAGCAGATGGAGTAGACACCCTTACCTTTCATCACCTCTGTAAATGTCCACGTCTGAGAGGCATCTACACCCTCGTCATCAAACTGGACGATTGCGGTATTGTTATCAGTCTTGTTATTATCCAAGTCAAGATACTTACCACTGTTGCGGTTCATGATTTTGAAGTTACCCGATAGACCGCTCTTACCATTTGGTTCTATCTTTATTGATGATACTTGATCGTTCCACTCAGAACCCATATTAGCAGTAGAAGCTGTGTAAGATTTGCTCTTCCCGCCGAATCCATCATTCTCATAGACAACGACTTTGAAACCACTCTTCACCTTCAACGACGATATATCATCGTTTGTTATCCCATATGATTGTAATGAGGACAGCAAAAACTCTCCTTCTGGTAAGTCCACAGCCTTACCTTTGTAGTCGATATCAGAATAAAATGTTGCCACAGGATTATCGGTGTGTGCAGATGGAGGTTGTATCCCAATGAGCACATCTTGATTCATGGAATAGCCGTCTTTTGAACTACTTGCACCCATGCCACTATTGTCGTTAGGGTTCAAAACGGATAGTTTGAAGTAGCCGTTGCACATTCCTCCCCATCCCCAATTGATATGAAAAAGACCGTTTCCATCATATCCATCACATACAAATGCATGTGCTCCACCACTTGATGTGCCTGCATAGAGGACCGGCCGGCGCTCTGCCAATTCTCGATATATCAAACTTTCCCATGCTTCATTACTATAATTGTTACGAAAAAGATGTTGAATATTTCCATCGTAACCGAAGTTGTTCTTTAAGGCATGCTCCACTTCTGTAAAACTTGATCCAGTTCCATCAGGTCCATAGCCAGACTTAATGGCCTGCCCTACATATTGCATGAGTACAGCGACAGCAGTTGCCGAATGATCTGATTGACCATCACGATAACTGTCATTCATGCTTTTCCAATCGAAGACAACAGGTGTTAGTTCGTTTTCCGTGTATCTCCTATTATTATATGTAAACGAATGCTCTGAAATATTAGTGGTAGCAGATTTAGGCCATTGATGATAATACATCACTTGTACAGCAGCTGTACATACGCAACCTGTGTAGCATCTGCGCCCTTCAACTAACGGACAGCGATCATAATAAGGACTACCTTGATTCCAGGTGCAAGATAGAAGGGGAGAGATAGCGCTATTGGCTTCACGTAGTCCATTATCATATAATGTGGTACTTGACGCTTTGACAGACGATGTGGATTTCAACGAACCTATCACATGGGCATAATAACGAAGCCATGCGCGCATATTATCTGGTATTTCATCTGCATTAAAACGACCTTTATCCGAGTAAGCAAGGATCTCCGCTGTTCGGTCATCTCCCGAAACAATAACAAAACCGTTATCATCATTGGTATTAAATACATAATACGGCATTGCTTGTGCTTTAGTCTTGCCTCTCACTTTAAAAAGGTTTTTTACATCTTCAGCTATAGTCTTACCATGCTTACTTGCAAAGATTACAGCTTTCTTTCGCGCAGTACTCTGTGTTATAGGCTCAGCCCAAAGCAATGTAGCAACGAAGAGTAATAAAATAGTTAATAAGCTTTTAAATCTCATAAGTCTTTAGTTTTTGTATTAAACAATTATAAGCGTCTTTAGTAGCATCAAAATCTAATTTTGAATATTTCTTGAGCTACCTTTATCACATAAATTCCTGAAAGTTGGTCATAGATGGATATTGAGTCTACGTTCGATAGAACCCTCTCGCGACGTATCAGTCTTCCGCTTACATCATAGATAGTCAATTCTTTACCTTTTGCACCTGTCACGATGATGGTATTGCCCTCTTTTCTGAGGTTCATCCCAGAGAGACTTTCGGTGTTTACGATGCCAGAATAGACTGACGGACTAACGAATTTCCACTGTTGCGTATTGGTGCCATTGTTGTCATATAGCTTTATCCACTCGCCATTGTCCTTGCTCGAGCTCGGTATCTCTATCACTTTACCACTAAGACGTGAAACAAATTGATAATAACCATCACCCTTTTCGACAACGATGAACTGTTGATTCCTGTGGCCGTTATATTCATAGAGTTGCACCTGGGCACCATCGTTTTTCGACCAATCGGCTACATCCATACCTTGCCTTTTGTTGACTGAAGTACATATAGAATAAACACCTTTTTCACCACCAATCTCTGTCAATGTCCATATCTGCGTTGCATCCATGTACTCATCATCATATTGAACGATGGCTGTTTTATTGTCTGTGTTGTTGTTGTCCAAATCAAGAAACTTACCACTGTTGCGGTTTTGCAACTTATAGTCACCTGATAGTCCACTCTTTCCGTATGCCTCAACCTTCAACGAAGACATCTTATCATTCCATTCTTCACCAACGAAACTCTCAGAGGCTGTGTATGACTTACTTTTGCCATTGAAATTGTCATCCTCATAGATTGTAACCTTGAAACCAGGAGTGACCTTCAAAGAACTCATATCATTGTCCTTCAGATTGTAAAGCCCCATTCGACTGAGGTTATATTCGCCTTCAGAAAGGGTCACAGCTTTACCCTTATAGCCTTCATCGGTATACAATGTAACTGCAGAAGCCTCGTCGTATCGGTTCTCAACCACGGCCCACTGTTGTGTGTGGGTGCCATTGTTGTCGAAGATTTTTATCCATTCACCATTTCCTTTGCTTGATTGTGGAATCTCTACCACTTTACCACTGTTACGAGCTACAAGTTGATAATAGCCTTCACCACAGTCGTAGAGAATAAACTGTTGATGAGTATTACCCAAATAGTCGTATAGTTGCACCTGAGCTCCGTTATCCTTAGAAAAATCAACGACATCCATACCTCGGTTCTTATTACCATAGGAGCAGATGGAGTAGACACCCTTACCTTTCATCACCTCTGTAAATGTCCACGTCTGAGAGGCATCTACACCCTCGTCATCAAACTGGACGATTGCGGTATTGTTATCAGTCTTGTTATTATCCAAGTCAAGATACTTACCACTGTTGCGGTTCATGATTTTGAAGTTACCCGATAGACCGCTCTTACCATTTGGTTCGATTCGCACCGAACAAGCCTTATCGTTCCAATCCCCACCAACAAAAGAAGCGTCTGTTGTCCAACTCTTTGAATTACCAGTGAAATCAGCATTCTCATAGAGTGTAATCTTGAAGCCTTTTGTGACCTTCAACGATGATATATCCTTAGCACTAATGCCATACATGGCGAGATCTGCCTGAGTGTAGCTACCCTCGCCCAATGATTTTGAATAACCACGATAGTCGGAATCTGCATAAAGACTTGCTATATTGTCATCGCACTTTTTGGTACCAAACACACGTAGCATCCTCGTTGCCCACTGATTAAGATTCCATGTTTCATCGTTATAAAGCCAAATAAAACCTCCGCTCACTCCATTATTTTTCTTCCATGACTCCATCTGAGCTACGCATGCATCTACACCACCTTCTTGGTAATTCATTCTTCCTGCATGGACAGCTCTGTTACCTAAATGCCAGTCGGATGGATTGTTTCCTGCTCCGCCATCATAACACTGTATAAGTACCCTATCACATCTATCGCCCAACTGAGAAACAAGATTTTCCCAAAAACTACGGTTCGTATATGGCGCGATAGTTGTTTTATACCCCAATTCATACATCATCTGGTGGAATTTAACAGCCGTTGCGACATCGTAGCAATGCTCATCATCGTTGTTTACAGCATCAATCTCTGGAATGGCATTTTTAAGCGCTTTAAAATTCTTATACAAGATGGTACCACTTCCTACACCATGACTATTAATAAGTTCCTTGATGCGACTAAAAGACTCGTTACCCCAACCACCTATACATATTTCTATTCTACTTATGGTTGTTGGTGCCTGTTTTAGTTTTTTTATGTCAGAGACATAGTTGGGTTGCGTGTTACCAAACACATACTTTCCATCTTTGCATACCGTCTCGCCATCTGTAGTCAGTGTACCATCGGGCTCAACGTTGATATTGAAGAGAATGATGTATGTGAAACCAGAATTGCGTAATTTCTCGATGGTACCGGGACGTTCACGTCGGATATGTCCACCTACATACACGCCAGTGGATTGGGCAATAGTTTTGCTCACTCCCGAAAATACGAGAATGAGCAATAAAAACAGAGTTTGTTTCAATGTATTCATGCTTTGTACTTTTTTGAAAAACGTGAAATAAAGAGCATAGTTCTTTAATTATAAATTTAAGTTTTCGCTTTCAAAATTACTCTTTTTATCGTTTCGCTATTCGGCTGTGAGTAAAAAAGTGGCTTCACGAAGCGACAAAAAGAGCACAAGTAACTGATTATCTATTGTTTATCTTTTTCTTCGTTTTGAAAAATATTAAGATAAGAGGGGCATTTCATCTTGAAGAAACGCCCCCTTGTACCTGATTTATTGAACTTTCTCATGTGCGGAAGTTAGAGAAGTTATCTTAACTTCCCCATTTGAGAAAGTTGTTTTTACTTTTTTACCCTTTTACTTTTTTACCTTTAAATATTACTTTTTCACCTTAAAGTTTCCCTTGTTGGTTCGTACGATGTAAATGCCACCAGCATTCATATCACTGACACGGCGGCCAGTGAGGTCGTAGATGCCGAGCACCTTGGCTTGCTGCTTCTTATCTGCAGTAGAAGCCTGGATACCAGTAGTAATCTTCTTGTAGAAGAAGATACCGTCGAGATTCACCTCTACACCGTTGGTTCCGCCAGCAAGGACACTCAGGATGTTATTTTTGTAAGAACTATTACCCCAGAAGGTAGGGTGTTCAAAATAGGTTTCAAAAACTGGCTCAAATATTGAACGAAAAA
>OJML01000181.1_pt1 | contig 39500 bp, 39 predicted proteins | sample 1597221 | NCBI WGS metagenome assembly OJML01 (sample SAMEA2452123, study PRJEB22498) | human gut metagenome | biome: human feces; feature: human gut; material: feces | place: Australia | collected 2012 | reverse complement strand
ATCCACTCGTCCTTGATCGCAATGTCATAGAGTCCGGCTCTCTGGATGCAGGCTCCGACATTGGCAGTGCTTTCCTTATTGAGATAGGAATACATAGTGACATCCATTCCATTCTTGTATTTCAGCTTGATATGGGGCTCCTTGGTCGGATCCACCAGAGTCACCTCGAAAATAGAGTTCCATACCCGGGGCATCTTGAAATAGATGCTGACCAGATGCTCCCCGCTTGCCTCGTTCCGGTCAAAATCCAGCTTGAATTTCAGGATAAATCCGTTGCTCTTTCGCTCTACTTCGAACTGCGCTTCGTCGTCATTATCTCCGCTGTTGTCAATTCGCAAGATCGGCATGAACAGGTCATTGATCACATCCCGTATCTTATCCGCGGGAATACTGTTGATGAAGTCCACGGCTTCCGGTTCCACCACCAGATCCTCATTGAAAATGCTCTTGGTGAAATCCGCATCCTGTCCGGTCTCCAGCAATCCACCATCCAGACTCTTTTTATCATAGGCGAAACCGAGTCTGATCACATCGCCCGTGTAGTTCTCGTCTGTTCCTCCCAGACACTTTACGCTGAACTTCAATTCCTCATCGATCAGGTAATACTTTCCGTCTATGGCTCCGGGGAAACCGGCTTTTACATATTCCTCTGTCAGATTCGGCTCCAGATTGATCGTGTAATCGAACATTTTCCGAATCCTGGCGCCTCTTGCCCTGTCAAAATATTTCTCCATATTGGTAGATAGCATATCCACCGCATCTTCATCCTTTATCATGGAGGTAATGGTGGATTTCAGGAAAGTCTTTTTATCTTCATCGCTGAAAGAATCCAGGATCTCCGGCTCTCCCATCAGCGTCTTGGTGATCTGCTGGGAGGTCTCTCTGGCGTAGGCATCCTGGGTCAGCTTGTTGTTCAGTATATCGAATAACAGAAATGCCGCCAGCACACCGATGAGATTCCCAACGATATTGTCAATCAGGTCATCCAGCGTGTAACCGTTCTTCAGTGCCAGATACGTATATCCCACAAACACCAGCAACAGTGCGATCAGCACCAGTACCATAGTGGCGGACAGCGTGTCCATCACACTTTTTTTCTTCTTTTGTTTCTGATTATCCATGAATTTCCTCCCTCGTAAATACGCCCTCATAGATTGCGGGCTTCCGCATGTAATATGCCCAGAACCGGTCACCGTAATCATAATGCCACCATTCCGACGGCAGATTGGTAAATCCCGCATCTATCATAGCATAATAAAGCAGACGGCGATTTTCACGGACCTGCTCGTCCTCTGCCCCCTGTACATGCTCCGGTGCCTCAAAATACGCTGCGCAGGTCTTATCCGTAAAAGCATCGAATCCACATCCCATAGGAAGCTCTCTGCCCTCCGGATCCAGAAGCGTCAGATCAATGGCTCCTCCGGTGGTATGGGCGGGAGGCACCTTTGTATCCGGTACCGGGTCCGAGACAAATTTGCAGATCGCAGCTCTCCTTTTTGCCTCCGGCAACTCTTCTAAATGAAAATCCCGGATGATGTCCACAGAATACTTTTCAAACAATTCATGCTGCAGTGCAAAGGGGCGCCAGGCATCCCAGATGCGGAACCGGTAACCGTCCGGCAGATTTCCCGCCGCCTTCACCAGCCTCTCATACATCTCCTTACGGACGAAGCACTTCTCTTCCGCATGGTCCATATGTAGGATCGGATACAGCATTTTCACATCCCACAGATCACAACTTTTCAATTCTATAAACGCGGAATCCACAAACGCACTGTCTATATAGCGCTCCGGATCTTCAATCGTTGGTATCGGCCTCATAGGATCAGCCTCCTTATTATTTATATTTATCATAATACCCCTTTTCCAATAAATATGGCAAGTGTCTGGTGCATCAAAAAAGAGACTGCATATCAAAATAGCAGTCTCTTTTTTATGTTCGTTTACAGATTTTCACCGTTCGATTCAATCACCTCGCGGTACCAGTATGCGGAGTCCTTAAGGATCCTCTTTTGAGTGGTGTAATCCACATAGATTAGTCCGAATCTCTCCGTATAACCGTTGTTCCACTCCATGTTATCGATAGCTGACCAGGCAAAATAACCCCAGATATCAGTTCCCTCCTCTGCCGCTTTTTTCAGACAGCTTAAATAGCGGTGCATAAAGTCGATTCGCATAGGATCATGAACCTTACCGTCCAGGAATACCCAGTCGGGACAGGACAGTCCGTTCTCCGTAATTACGATGGGAAGTTTGTATTTTTCCTGCAGGAACTTCGGTACATAATACAGACTCTCCGGTGTCACCTGCCACTTCATTGCAGTCACCGGTGCTCCGCAGGGATTCTTCGCCTCGCGATATCCCCCCTGACCATCCGATTCCACTCGTCCGCTCTGGTAGACATTGATTCCCAGGAAATCCAACGGTTCCGAGATCAGTTTCAGGTCTTCCGGATTCCGTAACTCCTCCGGGCAATTCTCGCCATAGGCTTCCATGCCTTTCTCCGGATAATGTCCTAAAATGACGGGATCCAGCCACCAGGAGACTGCCCACAGGTCCTTCGTATCTTCCCGCAGGGTGGCAATTCTTGCTGCTTTCACATCCTCAGGTTGGTTGCTTACAGGCACCGAACTTCCGAAGCAGAATGCCACACCGATCTCGGGCTTTTTCTTCGCGTATTTTCGGATGACCTGCACCGCTCTGCCGTGGGCTTTCAGGTGATTATGGATTGCCAGCAGATACTCCGGCTCGGTGAGCCGTAACTTCGGAGCACAGCTTCCCTGCACGTGTCCGATAATCAGATGGCACTGGGGCTCATTTAACGTCATCCAGTGGGACACTCTGTCGGAGAGTCTGTCCACGATTACCTTCGTATATTCTGCAAACCACTCGGGGCTCTCGGGATTCTGCCATCCCCCGCGAATCTGTAATTGCTGGGGAAAATCCCAGTGAAATAAAGTAACCCAGGGTTCAATTTCCGCCTCTAGCAAAGCATCCACCAAATCACTGTAAAACTGCAGTCCTTTTTCATTCACCCGTCCCGTACCGTCTGGCAATACTCTGGACCAGCTGATGGAAAAGCGGAATGCTTTCAGTCCCATATTCTTCATTCTCTGAATGTCTTCCTCATAATGATGGTAAAAATCACAAGACACATCACCTGTCTCTCCGTCTAAAATATTCTGTTTTCCTTCTGGGTTCTTACGCGTGTCATGGCAATGCACATCCCAAACGGATTCTCCTCTGCCGTCCTCATAAGCGGCTCCTTCAATCTGGTAAGCTGCTGTTGCCGCGCCCCAAACAAAATCTTTGCGAAAGCTCATTCCGTTTCCTCCTTATTTATCCTTTTACTGCTCCGATGACAATACCTTTGACAAAGTACTTCTGGAAGAATGGGTAGACACACATGATAGGCAGTGCTCCCATAACCGCCACTGCCATACGAATGGAAATGGAGGGCATCTTCATGGTACTTGCTCCGGCTGCGGAAGCCTTTTTTATCATCTCAATATCATCCATCATCTTCTTCAGCAATACCTGAATACTGTACAGATTATCCCGGTTCACATAGTACAGACCATTCAGCCAGTCATTCCAGTAAGACAGTCCGATCAGCAGTACCAACGTCACGATAATGGGTTTTGACATAGGAAGCACTACTTTAGTGAGGATGTAGAGTTCTCCGCCACCGTCGATCCTTGCCGCTTCGAGGACTTCCTCCGGGATGTTTGTCGTAAAGTATGTACGCATCATAATGACATTAAATGCGTTTAACAACAAACCGGGAACGATCAGAGCAAATATCGTATTTTTAATATGGAACATCTGTGTCCACATCATGTAGCCAGGCACTAGTCCACCGTTGAACAACATGGTAAAGAAAATATAAAAGGCAAAAATATTTCTTCCTGGCAGATTTTTTCTGGACAACGGGTAAGCGTATAAAGTAGTCAGCATCAGGCTCGTCAGTGTTCCCACAATTGTCACGAAAAAGGATATTGCGTAGCCTCTGACAATGGAGGTACTGTCCATCAGCAAATATTTATAGGCGGACAGGTCGATCTCCGTGGGCCAGAACCGGTAGCCTGTCTTCACCAGTGCTGTCTCTGAAGTGATGGAAGAACTGAGCAACAGTATAAACGGCATGACACACATCAGAGACAATATAATTAATAAGGTATTGATCACGACCTGGTATTTGGTATCTTTTATAACCATAATCTCATCTCCTTAAAACAGTGCATTTTCACGGCTGACCTTGCGGACGATCATATTGGCGGTCAGTACCAGAATGAATCCAACGATGGACTGATAGAAGCCTGCTGCCGCCGACATACCCACGTTGTTCAGTGTTGTTAGTCCACGATATACATAAGTGTCGATCGTATTAGTCACATCGATCAAGGCTCCGCTGTTCATGGGTACCTGATAAAACAGGCCGAAGTCTGAATAGAAAATACGTCCGATGGACATCAGCACCAGCGTGATGATTGTGGGTTTCAGACTGGATAGTGTCACATATCTGACCTGCTGCCATCTGGTAGCTCCGTCAATCACCGCCGCTTCATAATAGGTCTTGTCGATTCCCACCACCGTTGCGAAATAGATGATGCTGCTGTAGCCGAAATTTTTCCATAGATAGACAAATGTAATAATAAAAGGCCAATACTTTGGCTGTGAATACCAGGCGATACCATTCTTGCCCAAAGGCTCCAAAATAGAGTTATTAATGAATCCGTTCTGTGTATTTAAAAAGCCATATACAATATAGCTGACGATGACTGTGGAGATCAGATAAGGGATCAGAATCAGCGTCTGATATATTTTTTTCTTCGTCTTGGATCTCACGTCATTTAACAGAACTGCTACCGTAATGGCCAAGATATTCCCCAGGATAATAAATACTGCATTATATAATAATGTGTTTCTGGTAATATTCAGTGCATCTTTTGTGGCAAATAGATAAGTAAAGTTGTCAAGTCCGATCTTCGGGCTCTTAAACATTCCCAGTTTGTAATCATATTTTTCAAATGCCATGATTAGTCCCGCCATGGGGATATAGTTGTTGATAAAAATGTATACAACACCGGGGATCAACATGAGATATAAAGGAAGATAACGTCTCCATTTTACGAAAGTACTCTTCTTATTCATGAGTATTACCTGTTCCTTTCTTTTGAAAGAGGTCCCACTAAAGAACTGGCGGGACCTCTTTTGGCTTCAAAGCTTATATTTTAGGTTTGGACGATTATTTTTATGATTTGTAGTGCTTTAGTTCTGCTCTGCAAGCCATGCATCCAGCTGTGCCTGTTTTGCTTCAATGATGGTGTTGATGCCTGCTGCTTCCAGTTCCTGATTCATCTGGGGGATAGCTGTCTCAGGATCCAGACATCCGGTCAGCAGACCTGCACGATATTTCTCTACTACGTTGTTGCATGCGGTTACTTCATTCAGTACTCCGGAGTTATCCCATACAAATCCTTTTGCAGGAGAGGACTGTGCGTTTTTGTTGAACTCACCCAGCTGTTCCCATACATCGGGCTCATCACCTTCCCATACATAGGTAATCTGTTCATTAGGCCAAGCCCAACCTACGGAAGAGTATGAAGTATTGGAAGAATCCACACCTTCTGGATAGGTGATCACACCCTTGCTCTCATCTGCAAATACCCAGTTGTCGCCTTCGATACCGTTGACTAACAGGTTGGATACTTCGGGGTTGGTGTACATCAGATTCAGCATCTGCATTGCTTTTTCGGGGTTCTTGCTGTTATTAGCAATACACCAGCTTGCATTTACCATGCTTGTGGTAGAATGGGGTGCACCGTTCTCCATCTGTACTACTACGATGTCTTTACCGCATTTTCTGGTCTCTTCTGCTTCAAATCCTGCCTTGAAGGAAGTGAAAGTACCAAAACCGACACCTGAGTTGAAGAATTCCTGATACCCTTCTGTGGTATTGACTGCATCCGGCATCATCAGACCTTCCTGTGCCCATTGGTATACCCACTTGCAATATTCCTTGAAGGAATCTGTATCGTAGAAATTCACTACCTGGGTACTGTCGGAAAGTGCATTTTCCAGTACGCCCAGATCATCGCTCAGCACGTCACATGCCCATGCCGGATAGATCATTGTTCCGCCGTTGGGAACCAGGGGATACATATCCGGATATGCTTCTTTTACTTTTCTCAGGTTGGCATCCAGATCTTCGTAGGTCCAGGGAGTGGAGTAGTCGATTCCCAGTTCATCCGCAATGGATTTTACCATTTCAAAACCACGGCCCTGTGCCTTATCCTTATTCATTGGCACTCCGTAGATACTTCCGGATACGGTAGAACACCGCCAGTCATCCTCGGAGATACCGGACAATACATCCGGTGCATATTCTGCTAACAGGTCGTCCAGTGCAATGATCTGGTTCGTAGCTGCCATGGTGGACATTGATACCTGCCAAGGCATTGCAAAGAACAGATCCAGGTCTTCTCCGGAAGCCAGTGCCAGATTCAGTTGCTCTGAGCTTACGCCGGTCAGAAGGTTTACTTTTACGCCAATGGCGGGCTCTGTGATCTCGCTTACCGCTGCTGCAACCTTTTCCGCAGCCTCCGTGGTGGAATTGTTGTACGCATAAATGGTAATGGTGGTCACATCGTCATTTGACGCTGCTACCTGTGTGCTTCCTGCCGCACTGTCTGTGCCTGCGCTCTGTGAAGCGTTGTTATCTGCGGCAGATCCGCATCCTGCAAGAGTCGTTACTGCCATCGCGGTAGCAAATCCTGTTGCCAATAACTTTTTCATTTTCATAAATTTCCTCTCCTTTCGTAGGTCTTCGTTGATGATGAATTCATTATAAAAAAATCCCACGATCGTATCTATCTGTTAAAAATGTTGTTTGTGTCAAAAAAATATGTTTTTTTACTTTCCGCCTTCCAGAATATCAAAAATGTCACATTCTATTGTAAAAAATGTGACATTTTGAAAAACTATTCGGTTGTGTGCCCAGTCTCTTCCCGATCCTCCGTAGGTGAGACCCCGTTGATCTTCTTATAGCTCTGGGAAAAATGGGAAAAGTTGGTATATCCCACTTTCATGGCGATCACACTGATGGGTAACGCCGTCTCCCGGACCATGTTCCGGGCAAGCGTCATTTTCTCTGAGATAATATATTCTTTTAATGACATTCCCGTTTTGTTTTTAAACAACGCAGAAATATAATTGGCATTCAGGTGCACCGCATCGGCAATATCATCCCTCTTGATATCCTCATCCATGTGGCTGCGGATGTATTGGAATATCTCATCGATCTGAGTCTCCTTCCCCGACTCCGTATTCCGCAGTTCATGTAGTCTCGCCGTTACATATTTTACCAGCCATAACGTATCTTCCGTGTATGTATAGGCGGACATGACACGCTGCATGGTCTCTTCCTCCGGAAACAACTGCTCCATATCCATATTTAATTTCTGGAGTACCAGATAGATCACACCCATGATCTTCTGGTAAAACCGCATTAGATTTTTGGAATTCAGCTGATCCTCCGCCGCCAGTCTCTGTAAGGTATCCGAAGCATCCTTTACCACGGTATCGTACAGTTCATTTTCCAGAAGTTGTACCCAGTTCCCGCAGTAGTGTTCCTCGGCTTCCCGTTCCTTCTGCTTACTCTCCTGCACATTGTAGATTCCTTCTTTGCGTCCCACATTGTTCTGGTCGGCTTTTTTCAGGGCCCGCACTAGCTCCCGGACCGCCTGCCGATTCTCCAATGCGCCGTAATATATGGCAAAGCCACAATCGAAAAATTTCTGAAACATGATCTGAAAACGCTCCATCTGATGATACATGGATTCTTCATTCAACTCTGCCGCACTGTCAGTGCACAGAAGCACATAATAGATTCCCTTTTCCTGCTGACAAAGGAGTGCTTTCCATGCGTAAGGGTAGAACAGTTCCTCCAGCACATTGGAGATCGTATCATATAACAACGTCTGATCCCAGTTCTCCAGTCCCTTTCCCCAACGAACCACATCCATCAGGCACAGTCTGGAATTTTCCGCCACACGGATCCCCATTTCTCCAAGGTTCCGCATTGCTATTTCCACGTCATCCTTCTCCTCCGAGAACAGATCCGCTAACATTGCCCCCAGGACAAATCCCTTTTTGTTCTTCAGCAGCTGTCCGTAGCGGGAGTCCTCGTTGACCCGCTGTTTCATCCGGATCTTCTCCACCGCTCTTCCGACGGCATCCTCGATCTCTTCATATCTCGCTGGCTGTAAAATATAGTCAAAGCTCCCCAGCGCCACGGCCTCCTTGGCATACAGGAAGTCCGCATGTGCCGTCAGAAAAATGGTCTCCACATCCATTTCCTGCTTTCTGCACCAAGCCAACAGGCTCAGCCCGTTTTCCACCGGCATTTCAATGTCGCACAGCATGATATCCACCTGCTTCTCCAGCAGTACCTGTTTTGCTTCATAGGCATTATATGCCTTGTATACCTGCGAAATCCCCAGACGGTCCCAATGCACCCCAAACATGACACCGCTTACCACATTGATCTGGTCATCTACTATTAATACATTCATCTTTTCCATAGGGTAAATACATCTCCACGCAAGCTCCGTTCGAGTTGCTGTATAATATTGTTGCTTTTTCCTCATAACGTATTTTCATACGTTTCCAGACATTCTGAATACCGATCCCCGAGCTCTTCTCTTCCGCGAATTCTCCCTTGTTCAGAACATGCAGCACATCTTCCGGGAAACCGGGACCGTTGTCCAGAATCGTAATACACACATACGTATCCTCCGGCGTCTCTCCAGGGAGTAGCGATACCCGGATACTGATGAGCAGTGTTTTTTGGGACTGTACACCATATTTCACTGCATTCTCCACGAAAGTCAGCACCGACAACGGCAGGATCTGAAATTCTTCCAGTTTTTCGTCCACGGCGATGCTGTAATTCACCGGTACGGACAATCCCAGCTGTGACAGTTTCAGGTAGGATTCCACGCTCTCCATCTCTTTCCGGACACTGATGGTATCTTCCTCATAAGCGATCACTTTTCTGAGATAAGAAGACAGCGCCAGAGTCAGTTCCTGAATGGAGCGGTATTCCTTCTGCTCCGCCAGCGCATAGAAATTCTTCAGGCAGTTCAGGAAAAAGTGTGGGCGGATCTGAATCTGTAAATACTGAATCGTAGCATTCTGAATCCTGCGCTCCTGCTCATAGGCATCGATCTTCAGCTTCTGGATCTGATCCATCATGTGATTAAAGGTGGTCGCCATCAGGCGGAATTCCTCCACATCGCTGTTTTCCTCCGCATGAGCGTTCAGGTCACCCTCGGCGATTTCTTCCATAGTAGCCTTCAGTCCCTCTAAGGGTGCTACGAAGAAACGGTACATATAAAAATACAAGATCGGGATCAGCAGAATAAAAATAAAGCTGCAAAAAAGCAGGAACCACTGCAAAGCTCCCATATAACTCCAGAAGCTTCCATAGGGACTGATGTAATACTGCAGCAGGTCTCCATAAGGCAGCTGCTCATACACCACAAGGTATCGTTCCATTCCTTTTCCCGTAATGTAATAGCCCTTGGAATTCTGTTTCAGATCGATCTGTTTTTCTTCCAGCAGATTTTCCTGATTCAACGCCTGTCCGTCCTGCGTTGCATAGACCAGATAAGACGTGCTTCCCCCATCTTCCGCGGAGGGCTTCATAAACTGGTCAAAATCCATGACCGCACCGACATACACAGAACCGTATTTCAGAATCCGGATCAGGAAATAATCATCCCCCACCGGAATCACATACCAGTCATTATTCAGTTCCCCCTGCTTCATCTCCTCATATACGGCCCGGCGTATTCTGGACTGTTTGGTCTGCTCATAGCGAGTACCTGTGGCATGCTTGATCCGGACCAGATCATTACTCTCCGAATAGAATTCCAATGCCACCAGTCCATCCACATCCGAAGTCAGATATTTTGTAAAATCTTCCAGAATGCTCTGCCCACACAGATAGGCCTGTAATGACTCCAACGGATAATTGAGTCTCCGGAAATCATTTCCCACCATTTCCGAAATCATATAAGACTCGACCGTTTTAATATCTTTCTCATAAAACTGTTCGTAAATATAGCCGGTACCGGCTGCGCTCTGGGCAGCCTGCCGGTTCAGCGCTGTCATAGAATAAATATTATATATGATCAGCGTCACCGCAAGAGGCAGTACCATAGCGCATACGGTCAGCATTAAACGTTTTCTTACTCTTTTCATTTCTTTATAATTTTATACTTTTATCTTCTCATCACGGTCTGACCGGCGTGCCATCCGGCAGACGGCTGAACAGCCAGCCAAAATTCACATTTTCGTTTGCAGGATATTTTTTTGCTAATTTCTCATCAAATCCGGTTCCGATTCCAGGCGCACCGCTTAAATAAGCGTAACCGTTCCGGACTTCGGGACAGCCGGGGAATACTTCCCGCTCCGCATCCTCAAAGCCGGAGAATTCCTGAATACCAAAATTAGGCATCGCAAGATCCAAGTGCATCTGCGCCGCCATTCCGATCGGCGACAGATCATTGGGACCATGCCATGCAGTACGCACCTGATATACATCTGCAAAATGAGCCAGTCTGACAGCAGGAGTGATGCCTCCGATATCACTTAAGTGTACCCGGATAAAGTCGATCCACTGGTTCTGAATGATCGTCCGCCATTCCGTCTGGTTAGTGAACAGTTCCCCGATTGCCAGCGGTACACTTGTCTGTTCTCTCAGATATCTAAGATATTCTCCCTGATCTGGTCTCACGCAATCCTCCAGGAAGAACAATTTGAATGCTTCCATCTCTCTGGCAAATGTCAGAGTATCTGCCAGAGATAGTCTCTCATGGACATCATGCATGATCTCCAGATTCCATCCGAATTCCGTTCGAACCTTGTCCATAAGCTCTACAACGCTCTGCATATACAGTCTCGGGTTATAATAGGCGCCTTCCGGTGCATTTTCCGGCTTTACCAGCACCTGTCTGCTGTCAAGGTTACCACCATAGAGCCCCATGTGACAACGAATATATCGATATCCCTCTTCCACATAACCATAAATACATTCTCTGACTTCTTCCCAGTTTTTTCCGTCGGCATGCCGGTACAGGGCAATTCCTTCTCTGCATTTTCCCCCGAGCAGATCATAGACCGGCATTCCCGCCAGTTTGCCCTTGATGTCCCACAATGCCTCATCTACTCCGGACATAGCGTTGTTCAATACCGCACTGTTTCTCCAATAGGAGCTGCCCATCATAGACTGCCAGATTTCCTGGATGTTCTGTACGTTTTTTCCCACAAACAGAGGCTTCAGATACTCCTCCACTGCGGTTACCACCGCTTTGTGTCTCCACGTAAAAGTGGCACAGCCATAGCCGTACAGCTCCGGCTCCGATGTTTCTACCTTCACAACCACCAGGTTGATCCCCCTGGGGGCGGTGACAAAAGTTTTCACATCTCTGATTACAATTTCACTCATAAAATTCCTCCTTCTGTATCTTTCCGATACGAAATGATTCCTTTTATAAGCTTTGATGCCAAATATCGTCCAGCATCAGTTTAGCATAAGACCACACAAATAACAAATAAAATATTCCTATTTGCCATTTTCTGAAAGGCTTGTTAAAATCCCATCTTTGACACTTTATAGAGCCAAAAACAGCCATGCCCCCCAGTGTTTATCTGTGGTATGGCTGTTTTGGTTTTTGCATCGATATGTACTATTTTTGAAATTGTGCTATTTTTTTCTGTTTCGTTTCTTTGATAATCGCCCGCATATCTGCCTTTGAGATGAATTCGTAATCCGTTCAGAACCCGAAGGCTGTGTGCAGGGCGTCTGTCAGTTTCGTGCGTTTGTAGGAGGGAATGTAGCCACTGTCTTTGGACAGCAGGGTTACATTCATTTCCCGGAGGGCTTTCAAAATTTCGCTGCAGGTGAATCCTTCTCCCAGTTTCTTTTCCAGCAGACGGTAAACCAGAAGGCTAATGTAACAGGTTATAAAGTGGGCTTTTATACTGTCTTCCCGCCTTACAAAAACAGGTCTTGCTTCGAATTCTGTTTTCATGATCCGGAAGTTTTCTTCAATCTCCCAGCGGCGTTTGTTGATGTTGATAATCTCTCGGACATCACCGTCCAGGTTTGTTACAACAGCATAGAAACCATCATACATGGCCTCTTCACGAATGCGTTCCTCATCCAACTGGTAAACCTGCTTCTGTGCGATTTCACCATCGTTGGTAACTGCTGTTTTTTGAATGAAACGGGAAGGATCGTTTGGATTTTTCCCTTTTCTGGCTTTATCCGGGGACTGCATGATCCTGATGGCGCGTTCAATCTGACCGGCCCGGATTCTCTGCTGGTATGCTTTGTATTTCGGAGAGTAGGTGATGATAACAGTTTCGTCCATATCTCCCGTGACAATGGGGTATTCTTTGTAATAAACGGTGTTATATACTTCGGGGGCGGTTTCATCCAGCGTGGATATGTCTATGAACTTGTCTGATCCCGGAACCTTGAACTGTGTTGGAAGGAGCGCCAGTTCACGTTCTTCCTTTTTCATTTTTTTCAGGGAATACGTGATCACATAAGACCTGTTTCCAAAGCTGTTAAAAAAGCGGTTGCCCTTACTGCCAAGCCCGGCATCGGAGCAGAAGATAAACTCGCTGCAGTTAAAATCCCGGATCACTTTCGTCTCCAGAGGCTTCAGGGTAAGCTGCTCGTTCTGGTTTCCGGGATATAGGTCAACGGAAAGGGGGATGCCGTCTGCATCCATGAAAAGTCCCATGGTCACGATAGGATTTGGTCTGTGTTCCTTGCTTTTTCCATACTTTTTCATGCCATCTTCCGCTTCAATCTCAAAATAATAGTTGGTGCAGTCGTAGTAAAGAATTTTTGAGTTACGCGGATGGACAAAGTTGGAGTTCTGGTAAAGCTCTTCCTGAATGTAATCCGATTCTTCTGCGAGAACGGAAAGGGAACGGTAAAGATTCTGCAGGGAATACTTTGGCGCTTCCAGAAGGGACTGGCAGTAAGAGAAACTGCTGAGCTTGCTGGAAGGGGAAAGGATCCTTGCATAGATCAGATCCGTAAGGATAGCATGGAAATCGTAAGTAAACCTGTGATGGTTACGGATATTTCTGCAGATGTTGTCGAGCCGCAGTTCGGTGCAGAGCTGCTGCAGGAACAGATAGCCGACGTTGAAGAGCCGCTCTTCGTCCAGTGGGATACGGGCAAGCGAGGAAAAGGAAACCGTAACTTTTTCCCTGCGTTGGTTGTAGAGCAGAGTTTTTTTCGCTTCTTTTTTCGCCCAGTCCATCATGGCGGCTTCGTTTCCGGAAAACCGTGCCAGAAGATCATTGTATTTTCCGAGTTTTTTGTAGATGCGGGAAGAAGTTTTACCGTTGTCTTTGCAGTAGGACTGTGTAATGTAAACATCCTTGTTATCTTTACTGCCTGTAATATTGATATACATAAGTGAACCTCCCAGTTAATTCTAACTAACTATAACCAGTACAAAAAAGCACGTATAAAATCATAAAATTTGACAAAAAAATAAGCCATAAATGGCTTAAATAAAGGATTTACATCAGAACGCTAAAAAAAAGAAGTGTCAAACTCCCGATAACTATATCAAACATTACTAAACATTACAACAACATTACAATTACATCATAGGTGAAAATTTATTTGCATTTCTGCCTATGATACACTAGGATAAGGACTTTAAATAATATATGACATTATATAAACATTATTACAACATTACTGAAACATTATTCACTATAATGACAGGTACAAGTCCCATTCGTATATTAAATGCAAAAACAGCATGCGAGTGCCTATTTCTCATAGAAATTTTAACATTTGCCATTTCCCGCAAGGCTTGTTAAAATAAGGATATGAAAAAGAAAAATTTATGTAAAACGTTATTAAAAACCATGTGTATCGTGCTGGGGATCCTCATCCTCGCACTGTTGGCTTACATCGTCTACCTCTATGCCAGTTATTACAGGATCGAGGACAATCAGGAACTGGTGGTGGAGGCACCGGTCGACGATACCACCACAGGTGCGGCTGCGGTGCTGGCTACGGATACGGAATATTCCGCAGTGACCTACAACATCGGTTTCGGTGCTTATCTGCCGGATTATAGCTTCTTCATGGACGGCGGTACCTCCTCCTGGGCGGAGAGCCCTGAGACCGTACAGTATGCCATAAACGGTGCGGGAGAGCTGGTGAAGTCATTAGACCCGGATTTTGCACTGATTCAGGAGATCGATCTGGATGCCACCAGAAGCTATCATACGGATGAGTACGAGATGCTGCGCAACATTCTGCCGGAATATACTACTGTATTTGCGCAGAATTATGATTCCGCCTTCCTGTTCTATCCGTTTACACAGCCCCACGGCAGCAGCAGGGCAGGACTCGGACTGTTCTCGAAATATCCGGTGTCTTCCGCCCTGCGCAGAAGCTTCCCCATATCCACTTCCTTCAGCAAGTTCTTCGATCTGGACCGTTGCTACAGTGTCTCCCGGATCCCGGTGGACAACGGGAAAAAGCTGGTGATCTTCAATCTGCATATGTCCGCTTACGGCAACAGCGATGAGATCCGCAAGGGACAGATTGAGATGCTGTGCAATGATATGGCAAAAGAATACGAAGCCGGCAATTATGTGCTCTGCGGCGGCGACTTTAACCACGACCTGAAGGCTTCCGAAGAGGATGCGGAGAGCTGTGAGTCCTGGGCATTTCCTTTTCCCAGAAGTGATCTTCCAGAACATTTTACCTTCTGTCTGGATCTGTTGACCGAAGAGGAGCAGGCAGCCCTTTGGAACAGCGCCCGTAATGCAGATATGGAATATGTTCCGGGTGTTACTTATACTGTGACACTGGACGGATTCATTATCTCCGACAATATCGAGTGCCTGTCCTACGAGAATGTAAACACCGGCTATTCCTACTCCGACCATGATCCCGTGAAGGTGGAGTTCATGTTAAAATAGTGTCAAGATTTACAAAGTCTGTTGACAGTGCTTGTCCTTTTTTGTAGAATGAGGGCACAGTTAAGAGGGAGTAGTTCCCGGATGGTTTCTGATAGAATGGTAACCTGGAATGGTAACCGAATGATACATGAAGCTGTCCGGAATGATAATCGTCATCACGTCCATCGGACCGGTTATTATTGTAAGCAACGAGACTTTTATCGATCATTTTTGATGCGGTAAGAGTCTCTATTTTTATACTTTTTTATTTTTATACTTTTTATAAGAATACGTGAGTCACCGCTGGAAAGGACAGCTTATGGAATACATATTGTTACTCGTAGGATTTATACTTCTGATCAAAGGTGCAGACTTTTTCGTGGAGGGAAGCTCCTCCCTGGCGGGGATCCTGAAGGTCCCCAGCGTCATCATCGGACTGACCATCGTGGCCATGGGCACCAGCGCGCCGGAGGCTTCCGTCAGCATCAATGCTGCCCTGGCTGGCAGTAATGATATCGCCATCAGTAATGTCGTCGGCTCGAATATCTTCAACGGGCTGGTGGTGGTAGGTATCTGCGCATTCCTGCACAGCTTTATGCCCCACGGAGAGATCCTGAAGCGGGATATGCCGTTAAATATCCTAGTAACCGTCGTATTATGTCTGATGTTTTTAGATGGCAGCTTAAGCCTCATTGAGGGTGCAGTCCTGCTGCTTGGCATGATCGTATATCTGGGATTTATGATCTATTCTGCCCGGAAAAACAGAGAAGAGGGCGAACCCGGCAAGATCCTCTCTCTTCCCCGCAGCCTTTTGTATATTGCCGGAGGTCTGGCTGCCGTTATCTTCGGTGGGGATCTGGTGGTAGATAAAGCCTGCATCATAGCTACGAATTTTGGTGTCAGCCAGAATTTCATCGGACTGACCATTATCGCCATCGGCACCTCCCTGCCTGAGCTGGTGACCTCCATCGTTGCCACGAAAAAGGGAGACAGCGGGCTGGCGCTGGGCAATGCCATCGGCTCCAACCTGTTCAACATCCTGTTTATCCTCGGAATGTCCGCGGTGATCAGCCCTCTGCATGTCCTCGGAGAGTCCGTCATCGACACCGTACTGCTCCTTGGCAGTGCCATTCTGCTCTTCGTATTCGCCCGTACCGGCAGACGCATGACCCGCAGTGAGGGGGCTGCGTGCGTGCTTCTGTATGTTGCATATACGGCTTACCTCTTCGTGAGGTAACAGTGCGGCTATAGACGCACAAAAAAGCGCACCTGGGGGAGGTGCGCTTTTTTGTGCTAATATGTTCTTTCTAAAATCAATTTTGGTTTTGCATCTACCAACATATGTAATACTCTCAGTACATATACTTTCTTCGCTGATTCATCAATATAAAAGTATATTTTGTATCTTCGGTAATAGCAATTGCGAATTCCCTTTATTGCAAGTTCTTTATCGTCATCCAATGCATGCGCTTCCGGCATAGATTCAAGTTTGGCAATTGTCTTATAAAATCCTCTTGCCAATTGCAATGCCGTTTCCGGTGCTTTTTTAGCAAATGCTATATAGTCGTATTAGCACAAATATCCTCTTCCGCCTTGGGAAGAATTTGCACTTTATACATTATTTTCCGTTATACCTGCTTTCCAACTCTGCGAAAAAAACTTTGTAATCTCTACCTTTTCCGCTCAACATATCTTGATAGCTATCCATTACTTTTTGGCGAACTACATTATTATCTACTTTGCTATCCGAATCGACAATATGTCTGTTCCCTTGAGCCATTACTTCCATAGCCTACATCCTCCTTACCTTAAAATCAAATCCGGTCTAATATGTTCAACGGTATTCTCACACATTCCGATTTTATTATATCCGACTCTTCACGTTTAATCAACATATAATCACTGAATTCAGATCTCATGTAATACAAAAGAGCACTCCCGCATGGGAATGCTCTTCATTATTTGTGGCAGATATCTCTCCACTGGCAGTCGCCACAGATGACCTTGCCATATCCCGGCTGCAGAATCTTCTCTTCCACGATCCGCTCAAATTCCGCAAAAGTCATTTCCTGCCCTGCCTTTAATCCGGTGTATTTCAATACACCCGCATCATACCGGTCTACCTTCTCCGCAGACTCGCAGCTGCCACCCTTATTATGGGGGCAGGCGCTGCAGATCTCATCCGTCGTTCCGACCAGCTGCAGGGATGCCGGTCCATTTTTCCCCAGAAGCCATTCCTTCACCTCCGCCATATGCTTAGTGAACCCTTCACTGTATCCCTTCCCTTCGAAAAAATACAGGCACATGCCGTGATGCGGACGGATCCGGTAAGTTGTTGTCACTTCCATATCCGGTGTATCCTCTATTCCTGTCCGTTCAGCTTCAGTGCCTTAGACAGTCTCTTGCTCAGAGTCAGTGCCAGTGCGATCTTCACCAGATCTGGAATGATGAAAGGAATTACACACCAACCCAGTACGGTAGCCAGACCAACAGCTCCGGAATTCTGCGCATATACAACCATGAACCACACCGTTCCGATAGCATAGCACACGATCAAGCCCAGTACCATGGAGATACCCAGCACCCATGTCTTACGTCCGAACAGCTTCTCGATCAGCCACATCAGCAGTGCGGAGAATAAAAATCCGATAATGTAACCGCCGGTGTTGCCCAGTAACTGACCGATACCACCGGAGAACCCAGCGAATACAGGAATACCTACTGCACCCAGTAAAATATAGATCAATACCGCAAGGCTTCCTCTCTTACCACCCAGTACGCCGACTGCCAGGAATACTGCGAAGGTCTGTAACGTAAAAGGAACCGTCATCGGGATGGAGATCCAGGAGCAGATCGCGATCAGAACCGCAAATACCGCAATGTACACCATATCATAAGTCTTGCTTCGTGTTGTTGTCTGTGTTGTCATAATAAAAAACCATGCCTTTCTGTCAGATGTCTTTTGTAAAAACCTCTGTCAGAATAGCATGGCGGTTTTCAATTGTCAACCTTTTTTTAATACGGTTAACAATTGGATGGATTCTCTGGTCATGACTGCTTCATCGCCTTCTTATTCCGGTACATATCCTCATCTGCACGCTCACGCACCTTCTCCGGATCCGTATCATCCGCCGTGAATACAGCATACCCATAGGCAATTCCCACAGGAACGGGAATGATGTTCTTATGATTCAAGATCTCTACATCCTGATCGATCTTATGCATCACACGTTCTATCTTAAAATATCTTCCCTTCGGAATGATACAGCAGAATTCATCTCCGCCAATGCGATAACATTTCCCATAGCGTTCAAAATTGTCCTCTATGATATGTGCCGCGTTGATAATATACTCATCCCCTACCCTATGGCCATATTGATCGTTACACTGCTTAAGATTATTCAGGTCAAAGGTCACTATGACATACCCTTCAAAATCCTTCTCATTTTTCACAAAATAATCATAAGCATTTCGATTGTACATGCCGGTCATGGAATCATTCAGGGCAAACTGTTCCAGTTCCTCCACCCTGCGACCTTTTTTCAGCCGGGCAACCGTCTGTCTGGCGGATTCTATTCCCAGCACCACAATAAAGATCAAGAAAGAGATTCTGCCAAAGACACCTACATCATTGCTGGTTTTATAATAACCACTCACATCTACAATGGTAGCAAAAAAAACAAGCAGCAGTGCCCCTACACATGCCTTCAGCCTCTGATCCAGCTGCCTTCTGGCAATTTTGCTACAGATGACCACCAGCAGGTATAGAATCATCAGAATGATCAACGCATGCGTCATCCACAGGCTTCTCCGGAACTCATATATCTCTGTTGCATTCAGTATATGCGTCAGGACGATCAATGCCAGATTAGCATTACAGATAATTCTACAAAACCGGTCGTCCCTGATCTCCAGAAAGCTCTTCACAAACAGGATAAAGGACATCGGCAACAGCATGAGCGTTGCAAATGCCAGATAAGAGCATCCCTGCCTGTTGGTCAGGAGCAGCGTTGCCACATCCGTCTCATTGGCCGACCATGTTCCCAGCAGGATCGAAAAAATACCCAGATACAATAAGGTTCCGTCGATCCGGCTTCCGCAGCGGATAACGATCCAATAAATACTAATATACAATCCTACCAGTATCACCATCATGCTGATGAGAAAGGCAGGCATTGCCCGGCGCATCACCCAACGATAGCTATTATAGCCGCCACCGATATAAAACGTCTTCTGCTGGCCTGCCGTTTCCGGATAACAAGGGGTGAACTGTACCTGCAAGCTGCTCACATTACTTGAAAACCTGACAATATTCCAGGTCCAGCCCGGAGTATTTCCCCATATGCCGGGTACAGCATTCAGCTGATAGATCAGCTTCCCATCTGCATACACCACAATCTCCTGATGTGTCGAATAAAACACGATCGAGTTCGTCTCATCATCGTTTTGATCCAATATAAAATCGTACAGCTCCCTGCCGTCATCCAAGACGCTGACTGCGTCCGGCGTACACTCCTGTAATGACTTTACCTCCGGCACACTGTCTGAGGTGCAGATCATGCACAGAAGCACCATAGCAAATACGACTGATACAATTATAATAAGCTTTCCCTGTTCCTTCTCCATTACTTCCCTCAATATCCAACGATCAGTTTGGTACTATAGTACTAGTTTCCTTATCATTTGTCAACGCAATGTCGTATCTATCTCACGTTTGAAAATATTATAATTCTGCTCATCCCTGGGGGAACAATAAATAGCCAATTCTATCGTCTTGAAACACCTTCTGTAACGAGCGATCACATTGGAAAACGCAGCTGCCACAGCCTCCGGATCATTTTCAAAAGCTCCGCATCCGAACGCCCCCAGAATGACCACTTCATTGTCTCCCGCCACGGCCACATCCAGAATTCTGGTCAGACGCTTCTCATGCAATGCCTGCTGCTGTGCTCTCGTCATCTTCACGGTCTTATTACCGTCTCCGGGATTCATCCCATTGGCCGGGAGCAGACGCAGATTCGGTGCTGCACAGGTGATCACATTAACGGAGTACCAGTCTTTTTCCGGAAGCGGTGCCGGTGACGCAGTATCGGATTTGAATACAATGACTTCCGGCGTATAGATGCAGTCATCATTGTGGATCGGATCCTGCGCATATCTGTGTGGCGAATAAAATCCTGCCCACATTTCCTTCGTATTCAGACAAAAATACAGGGTGGAGCAGCGGCACAGGCATTCCTCCTGAGCAGAGCTTCCCTTGGTCACACCACCTCCGGGATTCGTCGCTGATGCAAAATTGTGAACACATACCCTTTCTCCCGGATACCCGGCAGCTGCTTCATAGCTTCGCTTCTTCGACACTATGATTTCCGCATCCTTCTCATATCTGTCACGATTCTGTGCAAGCTCCGGCATCAGGTCCGTGACTTCCATCATCTCCGGGATCAGCACCTGCTCCGCCACGGAATGCTTCACTGCCTCCTGCAGTCCGGGATCTTTCTTTACCCTTTCTTCTGTATCCTGAAAAATTTTTACATTCTCATCCCTTGCCATGATACGTTTCTCCTCCCGTCTGTCCCGGTGCCGGCACTGCAGCTACACTTTCCTTCTGTTCCAGCGGCAGTATCGCATAGTATACCAGCGTGTGCTTGTCATCCGGCTGACAGTCCCGGTGATAATGGCCGAAATACCAATGCCTGTAATGCAGCTTCTGTTCCAAAGTCTCCAGGTAGTCTGTCAGCAGATCCGGAGCACAGGAGCGTCCCGTCCCGGCATTGATCCGGTCCTGCAGCGTGCTGGCACAACAGTGTGTGATCACATAATCTACCTCGTAATGATATCGTTCCAGATTGCGCAGGCCCTCCTGCAGTTCTCCTTCTGTCGGCAGCTCCTGGGGCCACCAGCTTTCCTGAAGGATCCGGTAGGGAAGATAATTCCGGTCTGCCCTGCGCTTCTGTTCTGCGAAATCCACCGTCTGACGATCCAGAATTCCTCCCTGAATGTCATGGGAAGATGCCCCTCCGAAGGTGAAAAAGGTCTTGCCGTCAATCTCGAAGACCTGTCCCCGTTCCAGCAATATCACCTTGTCCCGGATAATGTGCCGCGCTTTCCCGCCATGCCATTCTTCCAGCGGATATTCCCCGATCATATCATAATTTTCATGGTTCCCCTGTACCCACAGAATGGTGTAAGGTTTCTCCGCAAAATTTTTACAATGATACTCAAAAGTTTTATCCTTCGCCCAGCACAGTCCAAAATCTCCGCAGATAATGATGTAATCTTCTTTTGTCAGTTCCATGCCGGTTCTCCGTAACCTTTTAGTGGAAAACCTCGCGAAATCCCCATGCGTATCTCCCGTTATGTAAATCATACCATTCTCCCCCGGTATCTGATCAGAATCCTCTCCATGTTGCCCCTCCCCCTGTAGTAGGATAACATTAGCATACTGCAGGGAAAGAAATAATGTTTCAGGCAAAGTTTATAAGAGCTATTCTATCCTATCAGATAAATAGTCCCGCAATCGTTCCTGCACACATTCCTGAATCTCTGCTACCGTTTTTCTTGCCTTTGTCATTCCAAGTCCTATCTTTTTTGCTACCGAAAGAAGATCCTCCATTCCAGGATCTACACCATTTCCATTTACTGTTGTTGCATGCTCTCCACCAATAGAATTGGAATACGTGAGATCATATGCTGGAGAAAGTATCCATCGCTTCTCCCTATCCCTGTATATATAGGAAAAATTCTTGGAATGATCATCTCTGTTATGTGCGAAAACATTGAAACACATAAGACGGTAAAGTTTCTCGCACTCCTCCATGGATTTCGTAAGCTGAAGAGTTAGTTTCATAAGAATATCATAGTCCAGATTGGGAATTCTGTGAGACGTCTCAAGAATTGCCGCTGCCGAAATCATATGAACTTTTCCGTTCTCTCCCTCAGCGACCCGATCAAACCGCTTTGTTCCAAAATATCCTTGTGTTTTTTCCGAAGGAAACAGACGAACTTCTTCCATCTCTATTCCACACTCTTTTGCGCAGAGTGCATAGTCGTACTCCTGCCTACCAACATCCTTGCTATCCTCTGACGAAGGAAATTTTATAATCCAGTCTTCGTTATCTATACGTGGTAGTATTTTGGGTCTCGCACCACCGGAGGATCCTCCTTTTGCAAATAGATAATCCAACTTTTCACTGGTATCTGTCTGAAGAATGCGCTCACATTCTTTTGCGATTTCATCCAATGTTAATTCGTTATAAACGGATTCTAAGGGAATCGCGGGGCGGTAAGTCAAGGCTCCCATACCTGTATTTCCTACAATTGCAAGTCTCTCCAGACTCCCTACTGTATGAGGATTCAACCCGTTTTTTCTCATCAGTCGATCTACCAGAAGACGTCCCCAGCCATCCGGAAGACTGTCCGCAAATACACCAAACAGTCCTTCAAACGGATCTATTTTCGGCACAAAAACCCTCTTTTCCAAAGGAAGAGAAAATGGACTGATTGAGAATCCCTCCTGTAACCATTCATCACTATACGCAAACGCCGCAAGCCGGTTTTGATATAATGCCATTGTTCCGACCTTCCGGTCATGATAATATACATCCAGCTTATTCAGTCTGTCCATGAAGTATCTCCTCTATGGAATCAAATGGTACCTCCTCAAATAAAGCTTCCAGCTCTCCCTCCACTCCAAGAGCTATTGCAAGTTTTGTAAAAGACTGCAGTGAAATCTCTCCGGTCTGCTCAAAACGCTTCAACGATCCGAGACTTACACCTGATCTGACCGCGAATTCCTTTTGGGAAATTTTCTTTCTCTTTCGAAGCTGTACTATTCGCTTTGCAAGTTCCATATTTATTTCTGCCCATGTTTTTTGATATAAATTAACCATGCTAATATTTTATCCATTTTCCATCAAAATAGCAAGAAATAGATAAAATATTATCCCTTTTATATAACGATTCCGTTGCAATGATCTACTTCATGCTGGATGATCTGGGCTGTCCAGCCGGTGTATTTGCCATGCTGTTTCCTGAAATTGCTATCCAGGTAATCCACTTCAATCTCTTCGTATCTCGTGCAGGGTCTCACACCTTCCAGTGACAGACATCCTTCCTCTGTCTGGTACGGACGCAGCTTTTTCGTGATCACCGGATTGATCATGGCAAACTGAAACGGACCTGCTGCCACTGCAATAATATTTTTCCGGACTCCTATCATATTTGCCGCCATTCCGACACAATGATCCAGATTCGCTCTCAGAGTATCCAGCAGATCTGTCACTACCTGTTTGTCCGTCTCCATGGCATTCTCGGATTTCTGTGCAAGAAACATCGGGTCTCTCATAATTGTTCTAATCATCGTCATATTCCTTCACGTTTCCTCAGTTCCAGCCCTTCCATACCTCCGGGCAGTAACCAATCGTAGACTGTTTTCCGTTTCTGACAATCGGTGTGCGGATCACCGATGGATTCTCCAACACCTTTGCCAGCTTGTCCTCTTCCGCAATGTACTTAATAAGCGCCAAGGTGTCCTGATCCTTCCCTTCCCAGTTGACCATGTTCTCCAGGCCGCCGTTCGCCTGCGCAACGGAAGTAAACTCTCCCTTGCTCATGCCTTTTTCCTTCATGTCGATGAATTGGTATTTGATGCCGCGCTCCTTGAAAAAACGCTCGGCCTTCTTTGTATCGTTGCACTTTTTTGTGCCAAAAATCTGGATGTTCATTTGAATCTCCTGCTATCTTATTCCATACTTCTCCTGCATTGCATTCATTACTTCCGGATCATCTAATGTTGCAATCTTGTCTGCGTCCCCTCCGGCATGGTGATCTTTTCCTTTTTGTTCCAGTATTGAGCTGCCTGTTCAAATTGTTCGTGGGTCATAATGCCATCTCCATACTCCTGAAATTCACACTTTTATTCCAGAAAAACTTAATAAAAACCTGTTCTGTATATTCTTTTAAACTTTTGCGTCAAGTCTTCGCCTTCCGTCTCGAAAGCATGCCTTACGGCCTTATTATATACCAGTTTCCCCGTTTCGACATCATATTTTCGGATTCTGCTGTTATATACGAAGACCAGCCGATTGCCCCTCAATAATATTTTTTGCAAGCGTTTGGTAATCACTCCCTGATGTGGAATAGGTTCCAATTCCCCTCTATATTGCCACTCTCCGTTGGCGAACCGAAATAAAAATACCCCGGCCCTCAGTCCTCTTGCCACCAAAAGTAACACCGTACCGCTGTGGTCGAAAACAGCCCCACTCATGTATGCCAAAAACATTCTGGAACAGCTGCAACTGTTTGCTGTTCTATCAATAATATTGATCTTCCTGCCCTCGCGGACAACCTGCCACTTTCCATCCTCAGAGGAAGCCAGTACCTTCCGATGCTTAACATTTGCCTTGGGCTTTTCCCCCTTATTATCCGCCAATAATGTTACAGAAATCGTATCCGTCCGAAAAATCATGGCTTGATCTTTATTTATCCCGAAAGTATTGATAAAAGTCTGTACCCGCTCCAGATCCCCATTTCCATAACAGCCAAAGAACCACTGCATCCGGTTCCTGTCTTTATTACACTTGATGATCTCTGCAAAATAATCCCAGTCCACCGGATACAGCGAATGCCCTATGGTGACTATCTGCCGGATATCCGCTAATCCATCAAAAAAGGCATGATTACTCTGAATGATCTCCTTACATTTTTTCGTCAATGTATCATCAGCCTCCACAACCATCTGCAAAGCGATCTGCTGCACATCGTATAATAGCTGGGCATGCTCATCCAGATTATCGACTGCAGAGTAATCATCTTCAAATTCATAGGCCGCATCATTGGCTCCCGGAATATGCCCCAGAATCAACCTTTGCCGTCCCCTGCCGGTCTTCTTCCGACAGCCATGGATATAGCAAATATTCCCGGCATCCGCGCCATACAAATCTTCCACGAATTCCGTATAATTAAAATTTAATACTTTCCCGCCTTTGATCACATTGCGCAACGGCCTGTCATTCGTATTGGTATGCAGACTGCCGATCCATTTACGGAACCGGTCCATTAATTCCGTCGACATGGAAAGGATCGGCTCCACCGCCATTTCTGCGGACATATAGATCTCGGCCGCACCTGCATCCTCATCGTATGCCCCATTTATATCCAGGAAATTATCGATGATGTACGGCTGGCACATAGCCTCTATGTTGATTTTCCCCAATGCCCCCTCAAAATCCGCCCACAGGTCATCGGTTTTCAGATATTTTTCCAGATAAAACCGGACAGAGCTTCTCTTTCCCAGAGTCTTGCTGAAATCGTAATAGCTGGATCTGACGCCATGCAGCATATCAAATCCGTTGCCAATCACATAAAGAGAACCCTCCTTAACAGATTCCCCCATCTCTTCCAGAGATAACAGATTCCATTCTTTCAGATTCTCTTCAAAATTTTGACTGCTTTGAAATTCTTCGTTGGTCATATATAATTCTTCTTATACTGCATTTTTAACATAAGAATTATATGTGCTTGTTGAAAAAATACTTCCAACTTCTTCACCATCAAATAAGAAGAACTCAAACAAATCTGGGGGGATCATGCTTTGTAAATAATTCTGAAAATAAGATAGCTCTTGCCCATCCAAGAAACGATCTTCTGTTTTTACATAATACTTTTCATCTAATTTTTGCTTTGTATAATCCCACTCCCTAGTAATCTCATATTCCTTAATTTCTCTTTCTACCGTCAATGAAACAGATATCTGCACTTTTGACCTAACAACATCCTTTTGAAAAGCTCTTGAATTAATGCAATCCTTAATTTTTGCAATATATTTGGGATTTACGCCCACATACCCAAATGAAAGAGGGCCATATAAGGCAATCTTAATTGCCGTAAATAATGACGTTTTACCAGCACCATTCTTACCACCTATCAAAATAATGTTTTTACTATTATTTTCACATGTAAAATCAAACTCATTCAATCCTTCATAAGAGTTGAAATTATACAACACTATTTTATTTATTTTCATCTTCAATCTCCTTCAGGATTTCATGATGAAGCCATTGCTGATTAAGCAATCGTTCCAAAGCATCCTTCATAATTCTCTGATTTGAATAATTTTTATTATGATATACCGACAAAATAATATTCCTAACTAAATCAAACGGAACATCATTAACCGCTGCTAATCTTTCCAATTCTTCTATCGTCTCCTCATCAATTAAGGGCTCTTTGTATTGATACCATGGCAATTTTTCGCCTGTTAACTCTTCATATAATTCAACAAGTGTTCTTCTTGAAAGATCTAACTCGTCATCCCAGATTTCGTCTATTGCCTTAAGCTCTTCTTGTGTGATAAGCTTATACCCCATTTTCTGCTGCGTTTCAATAAGCTTTGTCAATATAAGTTTTCTTGCCTCCCAAGTGAATGGGCCATAACCCATTTCTCCGTTTTTTGTTTCATAAACTGTACCATTCCTACGTTTTTTCTCACGATATTCATCTTTATCACGAATACTCATAATCCATGTTCTGAACTCTGCTAGCGGAATTAACTCTCTATGTCCACTTTTGATAAATCCATTTAACGATTTATCATCCTTAACAACAGTACACACCCAACATCCAAATCTAGAATTTCCACATGACTGAGTTTGCCCCCCTGCATGAATCCCTGCAAATGGACATTCGCCACTGTCTGCATCTGCATACAAAGATACAAGTTCATTATTATTGGATCCCCACGGAGTTTTCCCCCCATCAAGTTTTAGCAGGACATCCCAAACATCATCAGTTGTCAATTCAACAATCGGGTTATATACATATGCGTCCTGAATAGTCTCATGTCTATTCATAAGGTGCTTGGCTAATTCTCTTCCTTCAATACGTCTTCTACGTGCTTCACTTTCCGCCTTTCTAACCCCCAAAAGAACAACAACTTCTTCTCCCTCTTTTTTTATTACATCTCTAATATAATCAGCACTCGGATTAATTTTCAATCTATCTGTACACCATCTAAACGTTCCATTCATTCTAGGTGTAGGAAAACCTCTACCAATAACATTCGCCCAAAAAGAATTATCAGCTGAAGGAGTTACCATAGCGGAAATAATTGGCAAGTCGTCATTATCGGCCGCCGTACCGATCAATTTATTCATTTTGCTAAGATATATCTTAATTAATGGGTTCTCAATAAGAGTATCTGATGATACAATATAAACATTTTTGTTTCTCTCTTTTTTAGGAAGTGTCAATAGCATCTTATAAACCAACTCAACAACAGTTGTGGAATCCTTTCCTCCACTATATCCAATAACCCAAGGACGCCTATCTGACTGATAAACGTATTTAATTTCATCTAACAGTTCTTCTATGGAATTTTCATTAAAATAACTATTTGTTGCCATCATTGTTTCCTCGATACTGAGCCACTTGGCTTAACAATCCAAGGCTCAGCTCCTTTCCTTCATCATCCATCTGTTTGATATAACTAATAATTTTTTGTTCTACACCATCCGTACCATCGCCAAAGAATTCTCTTCCCACCAATTGATCAAGTGATATATTATAAATATCAGCAATTTTTTTAAGTTGCTCAATATCCGGTGTTGTAACCCCTCTTTCAATGTTACTAATAACTTGCTGCGAAACATTTAGCATTTCAGCTAATTCTATCTGTTTAATTTTATTGCTCTTTCTTATTTCTGCTAATCGTTTTCCTACCGTCTGCATTTCTTTATACTCCATCTTAGTAAATGATACAAAGGGTGTAACCAACCCAGTATGTATTATCATATCAAATACAAATTATACACAAAAATCGCAAAAAATACAATAAAGTTGTGTATTTCTACAATTGACTAACAATATATTTGTATTCTACAATAAATACAAATATATTGTTAGTCCTTAATTTAAATATAATATAGAAAGGAAATTCAAAATGATTTGTAAAAAATGTTTAAAAGAACTTACTACCGATAACATTTATTCTTCAGATCCAAGATACTGTATAACGTGTGGTACAGAACACGCAACATATCTCTCTGAACGTAGACAAATATTAGTTTCTTTACGTGAAATGAGTCTTCAAGCCAAAATAATTCAGACAAAATATCTTATTAAATGTGCTGTTACAGAATTCGGTCTCAATAAAGTATATGTGTCTTACTCGGGCGGAAAAGATTCTACTGTCCTTTCGCACATTGCTAAAAGCATGTATCCCAATATCTTACATCTATTTGCAAATACAACAAATGAATATCCTGAAACTATTGAGCATATCCGTTGGGAAAAAGAGGTAAATGGAACAAATATTATTACAGTAATTCCCAAAGATGCAAATGGCAATATATGGACATTTCAGAAGGTCGTCGAAGCATATGGCTATCCTATGTTCTCTAAACGGATTTCGAATGCGATAAGGACATACCAGCATGCGCTATCGCCACGTACGAAATTAAATGCGCAAGAATATATAGATAGAAATTTCAAAAAATATGAAAAATATAAAAATCTGCCAATCTCGGATAAATGTTGTGATAAACTCAAGAAAGAGCCCCTTCGTAAAAAAGCTAATGAACTCGGACTCGAATGCGCCATTTTAGGAATACTAGCTTCAGAAAGCTATCAGAGAGAAAAAGATTGGTTAGAATATGGGTGTAATGTTTTTCACAAGCGAAAAGATAATCAATGTCGGCCACTGTCATTTTGGACCGACGACGACATTCTCGAATATATTGAAAGGTACAATGTCAAGATATCAAAATTGTATGAAATGGGTTATTCAAGAAACGGCTGCATGTATTGTGGTTTTGGGGTTCATCTTGAACTAGATGGACATAATCGTTATCAAAAACTAAAGAGTACACATCCAATTCAATACAGTTATTTCATAAAGAATTTTGGTTATTTAATGGCTGAATTTGAAATTAGTGTGGCTTAAATGTTGCTACTTATAAAATCAGGAAGTGTCTTAAGCCAATAACTTTAAGGCACTTCTTGACTTAAACGTATTAATATATACTCTTCTACTATAATGCTAAAATAGAATGTATATTCAATGCCAGGTTCAAATCCAGCATGGGCTCCATTTCCGCTATTCCCGACGTCTATCAATTTCGGTCAATTATGGACAATGATCATAAATTCTATTTTTCGCCATTGGTTGATATAAGTCACTGTCTCCCGGAGGACATAGTTCGGATATGCAGTTAAGAATTGATCTTTTGCAGGAACAAATTCAACCATTCTTCTTTCCTGTCAGGGCGGACATCTTCTGTATGGAAGCTCCTCAGTTGTTGCAAACCGGTATGTTTTTTCAGCAGCTGCTCCAGTTTTTCTTCTGTGAAATCCAGAAAATATCTGCCGTTCCTTTCCCCTTCAAATACACCATACTTAAATGACATATACAAAATGCCCTGTGGTTTCAATGCATTCTCGATCCTGTACAACACTTCATCCAGTTCCCCATAAGATAAGTGCAACAGCGATGAACACGCCCAGATACCGTCATACGCTTCCTGCTCGTCCCACTCCTGGAACATCCGGCACTTTACCGGAATACCTGTGTATTCTGTTGCCAGTGCGCATAACTCTGCGGAGCCGTCAATGGCATCGACCTGATATCCATGTTCCAGAAAATATTTGGTATCCCGTCCGGAACCGCAGCCCAGATCCAGTACCTGAGCTCCCGCAGGAAGTTTTTCCAGAAATTCATCCTGTATCACATGGAAGTCTACATCTCGCGTATTCTCCACAAAATCAATGGCATTTTGATCGTAATATTGAATTGTCTGATTCTTTTTACTTTTTTCGCTCATTTAAAAGTATCATAGCATATTTTTAGGAATGCTGCAATCTCGTCGAAATTGCGCCCTCTATTATATACATGACAGATTTCGACAGAATCTTACAAATTTTTTTCGGGTTCGGGATAGCACGGGGCGTTTAACACGGATGGCACTTAGGGCATTGGATGACCAACCACACTGATGTTCTCATTAGTCGCAATATAGGTTTCTCGAAATTATTATTAATAAAGATCATTATTACTTCTTTCGTCTATTTCCTTTTGCAAAATTTCATACATATCATCATAAAAAAGCTGACTTCTTTTTTGTTCCTTTTCCTCTTTTACAATTTCTTTAATATAAATGTGCATTATATAAAAAAAAGAGAAAATCATTACTATCCAACGTGCCATGTCAATTATTACGTTATCCATTTTATTTTCTATGCACGACGTAAACCCCTGTACTATGAACGGGCACACTGTCGCAATTAAAAAAGGTACCAAAAAACCATTTAGTATTCCGGATATTGAACTTTCATTTGTTCTTTTTAAATTAATATACTTCTGATATTCTCTTAATTCTTCATTTGATATTTTTGATATCTTTTCTTTTATATATTTTTCCCACTCACTAAAGGTTCTGTATTGGAGAGATATATTGTATTTCTTTGCATCCTTTCTGGAGATTTTATCATTGCACAGCATTTTATATCGCAATATTTCTTCCTCATATTTAAAGTTCAATTTATCTTCCCAATATTTATCCAATGAAAATTCTTTTTTATTCATTCGCTCTCTCCCGGATAGCATGCTGTCTTTAATTATCATAGCATACTTTTACTTCATCAGATAGTTCGATATATTCACTGTCCTTTTCAACAATGGCTCTGGGAAAAACAGATGGTTGCACTCCGGGACACCTCTGGCATTCGCCCAACATTCAACAATCTCCAAAATAAAACTTTGTATTTTTCCGCCAGAATCATTAGACACACATTTATAATCAACATTTTAGAATATGAAAATGTAGTTGTAATCAACATTTTGGAAAAAAATCATTATTTCACTGTACAGACAGTCCATACTATTATAAAAAAAACAGCTCATTCCATGTTACCTTCCACATTTCATGAGCCGTTTTTCTGCATATTCCCACATTTTATATTCTTTTATTTATTTTTGGTTGTATCCGCACAAGACTCCTTCTCCCCGTCTTCCTCCCCCATTGTAAACAAAGACTTCCCATTATAGCAGTCCGGGCTGAACAGTCCCTGCCTATGGGTGACCGGGGTAAATACCTTCGTCTCCCCGGGAGCGATTTCTTCATGGTTGAAGATCAGGCTGTATCCCTTTTGATTTTTGATTACGGCCTGTTTAATATTATCGGACCAGCTGTAGGTCTCCATGACATCACCGAATCCCTTCGGAAAATAATGTCATTCTACCGGTGGTTGATTTTTATATTCCGTATTTTTTTCTCAAAACAGCATATACTTTCTATTATTTATATGCAAATCAATTTGTTGCATTTCTTGTCTTGCACGCAAGACAATATTTGTATATAATTGTTTCATATAAAGGAGATTTTCATATGAATCGAGACACACTGAAGCAAATAATGATCGACCAAAAAGAAAGCTACCTCAATAATCCCTTGATTCCCCGGAAGTATTTTCTAGAGGAGAATGTAAATTACTGTTTTGTGGGAATCAGAAGAACCGGTAAATCTTATATGATGTATCAGAAAATCCAATCTCTGATAGAAAAGGGGGTTCCCGTCTCCCAAATCGTATATGTCAATTTCGAGGACGAGCGTCTCCTGGAAATAACCTCCGACGATCTGAATATAATTTTGGAAATCGGAATAGAACTTTCCGGCACAGCCAATCGGCCTTACTTATTTTTTGATGAAATTCAAAATATTGATGGATGGGAAAAGTTTGCCCGCAGAATGGCAGATATGAAATACCGGATAGATATCACGGGCAGTAACAGCAAAATGCTTAGTAATGAAATTGCTTCTACTCTGGGTGGGCGTTTTGTGATTCTTAATGTTTACCCCTATTCCTTTTCGGAATATCTTGTTGCTAATCACAAAGATAAAAATTATCTTAACGTGATCAGCACAAAAGACCGGGCAGAAGTTCTCAGTTTGTATCATGAATATATAACTTATGGAGCTTTCCCTGAGCTGGTCGATATCAGGAATAAACGAAGTTTTCTAAATAGCATTTATCAAACGGTGTATCTGGGGGATATTATCACAAGAAATAAGATTACAAATGCTTTCGCAGTGAGACTGATTTTGAAAAAAATAGCAGAATCCGTTACCAGGCCTTTATCTTTCAGCCGACTTACCAATATATTAAAAAACGCAGGAGCATCCCTGGGAAAACAAACCGTTATAAATTATGTTGGTTATATGACTGACTCCTATCTGCTTTTTACACTCCGGAATTATGCGGCAAAACTTATTGAAAAAGAAACCTCACCCAAATATTACTTCATGGATACCGGTCTTCTTGGTCTTATGCTGTTAGACTGTCAGTCCGCACAATTAGAAAATCTCGTAGCTATTGAACTGGTTCGTCGCTACGGAATAGAAAACGTTTATTTCTTCGAAAATAATGTTGAAATTGATTTCTATGTTCCCTCCGAGCAGCTTGCTATTCAGGTCAGTATGCAGATTCTTGACAACATTGATACGAAAGAAAGAGAAACCAAAGCCTTCACTAAACTCAAGAACTTTATTCCTAATATTAAATGCCTTCTTATCACTAACAGTGAAGAAGCAGTTCTCGAATGCAATGACATTGTCATTGATGTTGTCCCTGCCTGGAAATGGCTGTTAGACACAGCGGACACCTCTTCCCACTGAGCAGATGGCATCTTTCTAAATAAACCATAACCACCGGCTGGACCGGTGGTTTGTTCTGCCCCTATAAGTGGCTGTTACCAGCACTTGGGATAGGCCAATGTCATATCGGTCATCTCCGGACTCTCTGTTTGACTATTTGCCCGGGATTTCCACTCCTTCAGACTATTTAAAAAAGCACTTTCTCTTTTACAGAAAAAGTGCCTTATCTTTCGCCCCAGCTTACTCCGCATCCTGCGGCATATATACCCCTATACAATTCCAGTACTCAATAAGGTCATCAAATCCTGCCTTTCTTGCATCAGCGTCATTATAGACAAGCCCGCATCCTGAGCAATAGATCCGATTACCTGCGTCTGATTTCTGATATTCTATTTTATCCGCAAATGCATTGCAGGCTGGGCAACATGCCTGTATTTTATGAAAATTGTTTACATTTTCCTTCCCTTTAAAATTTTTTACCATACTCTGCGCTCTCAGTCTTCCTTCTCCCCGTCTTCCTCCCCCACTGTAAACAGTGACTTCCCGTTATAGCAGTCCGGGCTGAACAGTCCCTGCTTATGGGTATCCGGGGTAAATACCTTGGTCTCTCCGGGAGCGATTTCCTCATGATTGAAGATCAGGCTGTGTCCCTTTTGATTTTTGATCACCGCCTGCTTAATATTATCGGACCAGCTGTAGGTCTCCATGACATCGCCGAATCCCCTCGGAAAATACCGGAAATCCAATGCGCAGGGATCTTCTTCGGTGGCATATTTCATGTATAGTACGCTGTCCTGAAACATTCCGATGTGAACTCCCGGATTCACAATTCCCACAGCATCCCCCAGATGATATACCAATTTGCTTCCGCTGTGAACGCTGGACACTTCAATGTAGACACAGTCCTCATATTTCCCGGCAATTTCGAGCAGACGCTGCTTCTCCTGTTCTTCCATCTGCGCAATCTCCTGCTGTCCTGTCTCCTGCAGAGCACGGATCTTTCTCACCATTTCATCCGCCGTATCCTCCGGCTCTCCAAGTGACATTTTCGCTGCTGCGGCAATGATCTGGTCCAGTGCATTTTCCGAAGTATCTAGACGGGCCAGTTCCTCCCGGTATTTCTGTACTACATTCCCATACGGCGATACCATCATATATTTCAGCGGGCAGTAATAGACCGTATTTCTGGTCTCATAGATCAGAACATCCTCTTCCAGAGAAGCCTTGACCAACGTGGATGTCGTGGCTACATAGACATTTCTTCCCAGCCGTGGATGTACATCCGCAGTCCCCGACAGATTGTACTCTCCGTCATATACATAGGGCTCCCAGTTTCTCATTGTTACTTTTGCCTTTTCCATCCCGGATACCTCCTGTTTTTACTGAAAGTATACCAGATTCGGAGAATAATGTCATTCTACCGGTGGTTGATTTTTGCATTTTTTGAACGTGAACAGCATTTTTTCCAGATCTTATTTTTTTATCCGCTTCCATTCCTGCAGGCTGTCGATCTCGGTCCCACAATATTCACACACGCCTTTAGTCACATCGATATTGGCATCGCATTTGGGGCATTTGATCACGTGGATCCCGCTGTCCATGGTCATGACTCTGTTATTGTGGCTGAGGGAGAAGGTATCCTTCTGATATGCGGATGTGATCCGTCCCTTCCGCAGATACACCAGTCTGACCTGCAGCTCCACATCCACGCACAATATGCCGTTCTCCACATACTCCTGCAGACCGGTATAGTCCATAATGTCGTAATCAATGACATCCGGCCGGGAATAGTAGCGTCTGCCGGCTTCGTAGTTCAGGTTATTATAGAACCGCTTTTTGTCGATGCCGGTGGCGGTCCAGAATTCCTGCTGCCGACGGTTCTGTTTTTCTTTGTAGCGTCTGACAGGCCCCAATACCGCATAAGCATCACACAGGTAGAAAAAGTAATAGAGGATCATAGCCAGGATTGTGCTGTAGATAAAAATTTTGCCCACATCATAGCCATTGAAGGTCCTGGAGGTATTTATGATCCACAGGCTGCATAGCAGGAATGATACGATGTAATCCACCACTCCCGTGACGATCCGGTAGACCGGGCTTTGCAATACCAGGTCATAATGGTGCTTGCTGCCCAGCTCCTTGTCTGCGTAGTCAATGTTAGAGGCGGCATCACAGCAGGGACAGCCGTTCACAAATTCCTTTACTTTGCCGGTAAATCCGCAGTTTTCACAGGTATGCTGTGCCTCTTCATCCATTCCGGATACATAGGTATATTCCATGCGGGAATCGAAGATTTTCTCCGTATGGAGCAATTTCCCCTGCCGGAAATACTCTTTGCGGCAGCGGATACCACTGTGCACATCATCCTGACAGGTTCCGTCTGTGGACCGGTACCTCAGGGTGCCATCAACGATGTAGGTAGTCTTGATATTGACGCCGCTTTCTGTAAGCCTGCGCATTTGAAGTGTTTCGGATATGAATGCCATTGCTTTCGTGTCCTATCTGTTATTGTTGTTATTATTGTTGTTATTGTTATTATTGTTGTTGGAAGAGGAACCACCGCTGCTGCCGGAGCCTGAGGATGGTGTGTAATGGGGGAACACTTTGAATTCCGTCCGTGACAGCAGGATTCCGTCAATGCTCCTGTCGGTGCAGTTCGCCATGATCACCTTCTGGGTTTTTACGGTATTCTGTCCGATGAGGAGGGACAGATTCTGTCTGCCTCCCTTGATGAAAGCCTCCGGCTCCTGCTCCAGGAAATGATAGATCTCCCAGAGCTCCTCCTCTGTCACCTCATAATATTTCGTCAGTTCCACGCAACGCTTCATGCGGATCAGTTCTTCATAGGTCTGCGGTTCAAAATTCATGGAAAGCCTCCTTGTCATTCTTTTGCTCCAGTGTCAGATAATAAAATTCAATGTTCTGAAAGGGGAGATTGATGGCCTGTATATGGTAATAGGCATTATTTTCCTGCTTCCGGTAATGGCAGTCTCTCAGCTCCGTGGTGGTAACAAGCAGATTGTTCGGGCTGTCCGTGGCATATTCCTTTGCATATTCGCGCAGGAGCCCGGAAATATCATATACATACCATTCTTCTTCGTTGTCCCCGGAATGGTCCAGCACCCCTTTATAAATCTGATGTGTGGCAATATGCCGCTGCTTTGTTCTCCCTTCATCCCCGTAAGTCACGAGATTTCCGGACAACAGCATCAGGTACAATGCGTTGTTCTCCGGATAATCGCATTCTTCCTGCAACATATGCTTTTTCATACGCAGCTTTACCGTACTGATGGGTGTCAGATATAGGATCTCCCTGGACTTCCTAAGAATCTGGGAGATCAGCGGATATCTGTCTCCATCCACGTCCAGTTCAAACACACCGCTGTCATAGATATATTTCAGCTTCGCATCTTGTGCAATGATCTGTTCCAGTGCAGGATATTCTGCGGATGTCTTGGCAGGCAGATACTTTTCCGGCTCCTCGAGGCGCATCTTCGTCACATATTCATATGTCGTCTCGTCAGCAGAAGCATCCGGGGCATAGCCGCGGTCCCGGTACATCTGCTGTTGCAGCAGGCAAGTGTAGCTTTTGCCGGAGCCATATACATTTTTCACAAAAGGGCAGCCCGTTTTGCACAGATACAGGTAAGCGCACCTCGCACATTCCTCGGGAAACGGTTGTCTGTTATGGTTTTGGAAGATCTTCCGTGCAGCGGTTTTCAAAATGGTGTCCACCGTGTCACGGTAGATATTGCCATAGTAAAAATCTTCGTTCTTCTGACCTCTGACACAGGAATAGATGTCTCCGTTACGCTCCAATAGGAAAAATTTTTCTCCGCAATTATCGCAGTTGGTGCAGTATTCCGGTCCGAACTCATCGAACCATGCACCGTTGACCCCGGCATCCAGATTGGTCCCGTCAAAAGCCTCATGCATCCGCCGGTAAAAGATCAGCTGTTCCTCTTCACTCATGTGATGCAACAGGCCACAGGAATTGTAGTCAAACCCTATCATAAAATTAAAATCATTCATGTCCAGGCACGTGTTCCGGTCCAGGAATCTGATATCCTCGATGATCTGATCCAGCTGTTCGAAATGCTCCCGAAAGATCGTGGCAGATACTTTTTTCTTGTTAGGGATCTCCTCCAGCAGTCGGATATTATCCAGTATCCGTTCCAGTGTGCCCTCTCCGCCCTTGGTCACCCTGTATTTTTCATGCAGGGAAAGAGGCAGATCCAGGCTGCCCGATATGGACACGTTGAACTCACGGATGGTCTCGATATGTCTGTCCAGTCCGTACAGATTCGTCTTGATGTGGGGATGCCCCACCCTGAAGCCGGCATCCGTGATGAGTTCACGCATGTCCTGATAGTAACTGCTGATATATTGGATCAAGTCATGGAATTCCTGCTTTGGTAAAGTGGTCACTTCGCCGCCGTGCAGGGAAATATTAAAGGGTACCACATCCGCTTCACGGAATTTCGCGATGGCATATTGCAGGGTCTCCAGGCAATCTCCGCCCCGCAGGGTATCTACGGTGTGGTCCTCCAGATAACAGTACCGGCACTGCATGTTACATGCCATGGTCGGCACATATAACAAATGAATAAATTTAGTATTCATAGTAATCGATCCTTACAGGTGTCTCCTTGAAAGCACGTTCATTGACAGATACGCCCCGGGGCAGTGTGATCTCCCGCAGAGAATCACAGCACCGGAAAGCGGAAGACCCGATCTGCTGCAGCTTGCTGTCCGGGGAGATCACCACCTCCTCCAGACTGGTATTTCCATAAAACGCATGTCCGCCGATCCTGGTCACGTTATCCGGGATCTCTATGCGCAGCAGGCTGCTGCATTCTTCAAAGGTGTTGCCGCGGATCTCCGTCAGTCCCGCCGGAAGATTTACCTCCTCCAGACTGCTGCAATGGTAAAATGCTTCCCCGCCCAGATACGTCAGATGCTCCGGCAATGTGACACGTTCCAGGCTTCTGCAGTTTTTAAATGCCTGCCCGCGGATCTCTGTAATGCTGTCCGGCAGCGTTACTTCTGTTAAAAAGGGCATATTGGAAAAGGTGTTGCCGCGCAGTCCCACTACCTTCTCCCCCTGATAAGTATCGGGGATGGTCGCCGTAGTCATATTCGTCAGACCATAGACATAAAATCGCACATAATATCCGTCATCTGCCTGCTCATAGAAGATTCTGGGCTTACTAAACAGCAGCAGCGAGCCTGCCACGGCCACCGCCATGAGAGCCCATTTTAACTTTTTGCTGTAATCCGGCACCATGGATGCCTTCACATTCATGACAATATTCGAGATTTTCTCCTGGGATCTGGATCTGATCTCCTTTTTCAAATATTTTATCAGTTGATAACGGCTGGTCAAAAACGCATATACTACCAGGATGATAAGTCCGATCACATAGGTTTTCATCGGAAAATGAAAGAAAAACAGAGATATGTATACGAATAACAGAACCGCCAAAACGGCATTCAGTATGTTTTTTCTGCGCAGCATATCCTCCGGGATCAGATTCTGCTCTTCCGTGATCCCGGCGCGCTGCATTTCACGCTTGATAAACCCTTCGACACAGTCCTCCTCGGACATGGCAAACAGTGGATCAAAATCCTCTACATGCACTATCCTTTTCTCAGAAAGCGGCTCTGGAGGCGTGGTCCCGCCCGTTACTGTTTCGTTAGCTGCAGGTGCATGGATCACCGCCTCAGCTGCTGTCTGCACCTTTTCCTCCATAGATAAAGTCATTCCCATACCGTTATTTTCCCTTCTTTTCTACTATGCATCGCACCTTTTTCGTCTCCAAAGGACTACGATACTCTTCCATTTCGCGATTCTGTCGTTTAATATTCAGAGCTTAGCAGGAAGTCCGCTATGTGCATCGTCTTGATGCCCTCGTAGTTTCCTCCCGAGAACTCATCCGTTGTGAGAACATATTTGGGGTAGTTATCGTGGATTTCCAACAACCGGTCGTATTCCCGTTTTTCCGTTTTCAGAGAATGAAGCTCCTGCGTCACCTGCACATAGAGCTTTTCATTTTGCCGTACTGCGACAAAGTCGATCTCGCTGCTGCCGGATTTGCCGACATTGACGGTATACCCTCTGCGGCAAAGCTCCAAGTACACGACATTCTCTAAACTGGATGCCACACTGTCAGCGTTATAGCCGAGAACGCTGTACCGCAGGGCGGTATCGGCAAGATAGAATTTCTCCTGTGTTTTCAGGATCTCCTTGCCTTGTAAATCAAAGCGGGAGCATCGATGAAGCAGGTACGCCTTCTCCAGCTTCTCCAAATAACTGTAAACTGTTTCATTGTCCAACGCACGGTGTTCCGCTTTCAGGTAATCCGAAATGGACTTTGCCGAGAAGGTATTGCCCACATTGTTGAAGGTATACTTGACCACTCGTTCCAACTGGTCGATCTTCCGCACCTGATTGCGCTTGACAATATCCGAAAAGATCGTGGAGTTGTAAATATCACGCACGATGGTGTAGACCTCGTCCTGAGAGAACTCCTGCAAATGCGTTGCCGGGAAACCGCCCAAGCGTACATAGTCGACAAGCTCCGTCTTCGGCTCTCCCACCTCGGTATAATGGCTTTTGAACATCAAGTACTCGCCAAAGGACAAAGTGAAGATGCGGAAAGATACATATCGTCCCGTCAGATAGGTTGAGATCTCAGAGGACATCATGCGAGAGTTAGAGCCCGTCACATACAGGTCAACATCAAAGTCAGATGCCAGCGAATTGACGACCTTTTCCCAGCCCTTGATTTCCTGAACCTCATCGAGAAACAGATAGGTTTTTCCATCGGG
>OJML01000172.1_pt1 | contig 40626 bp, 38 predicted proteins | sample 1597221 | NCBI WGS metagenome assembly OJML01 (sample SAMEA2452123, study PRJEB22498) | human gut metagenome | biome: human feces; feature: human gut; material: feces | place: Australia | collected 2012 | reverse complement strand
ATCGGTGCTTATGAAATTTAATTTTCACTAACCTGTGGTTTGTGGGTATTCAAAAATATTTTTTATTCATCAATAAGAGTATTGAATTTTCATTAATAATCTTCTTCAGTTTGAAAACTAATAATAAAATCAGTTAATAATATTGCATTTAACGAAGCTTTCTTATTAGGATATTTTTTATACTGACCATGCAAACATCCATTTCTGCTAGGTACTCCATCTATAGCCTCCTCTGGAGAATTAACATGTCCCAAAATCAAATGATCATAAAACTCGAAAAAAATTTCATCAAATCCATTTCTCTCAGATAATGTTTTAAATTCCTCTTTTGTTTTTTTCTGAGGTAAAGGAGTAGTAATTCCTGCTCTGTTATAAATCAAACTCTCCCACATCGATGCAAGACAAGAAATAGTCAATACATACTCTCCTCGAAGATGTGCTTCTATTGCCTGTCCTAAAATCTTTTTAATATGTGGTTTTAAATCTGAATTCTTCCATTGTCTTTTAATATTCTTAATTTCGGTAGTTGTATAGTACGAAAAAACAACTTGATCTATTCTTTTCTCTCTTCTTTTACTTGCCCCTCTACTAGTTGCTATAATATCAAATACATCTGTCATTAAGCTAATACTATTTGCTGAACCAACATATGGAAACCAATAACATTCATACATAGCTTGCAAAAATTCTTGCTTTAATGCTTTAAGTTTCTCTAAATCCAAACCCCTAGTAATATTTTTTAAGACGTTTTGAAGTGGAGAAAAATCAATGCTTTGCAACCATTTTATTGCTAATGAGTTCATTGCTTCAGTTACTTTTCCCATAGAGAAAGATAATTTTCTAATTGATTTTGGTAACAAATTTAAGTTCTCCGTTATTGGTCTTATATTAGATAAAAAATCTTCACCTATATTATTTGGCAACAACATTTTTTGCAATTCATCATTGAAATCAATTTTATATTCCTTAATTTGTTTAATATTCTGTTCAGATTCTATCTCATTATCTTTGAGCTTAATTTCATTATCTAATAAATCGGGTAAATCTTCTTTATTATTTTTCTCAGATTCTTTCATCTCAATTTGATTTAATTGTTCTTCTTCGTAAATATCATCCATTTCCATATTATTTACAATAACCTCCTCCATTATATAAACTAACTTTTCATATATCTTTAAGCTTAAAATGAACTCTTTTGGTAAATATGACCAATAGAATATCCTAAGATATATTTTACTACTTTCTAAGTGTTCATGCACTCAATTGGTGTTTCACACCGACTATTATTAGGCGTTAATGCAAATAATTGTATTTTTTATTAACACAAAAAAATCACCCCAAGGATTAAATATCCCTGGGGTTCTATCTTTATTCTGTTTCTACATAAATTGTTGTGAACTTACAATGTGTAAGAGGCTTAACTTGAATAGTATTATCTTTTACTTCAATATTATCTGCATACTCTTCTTTTAAATCTACATAATATGCTTTCTTAATATTTTGAGCAAATACTAATGTATCACTTTCTTCTTCATGGAACTGTCCATTATAAAGTCTGATAATATATCCGTCTTTATCTTCAGCTTTCTTAATTGCGCTTACTACAAGTTTATTCTCTGTAGAGAATAATGAATAACTATCTTCTTTTGTACCTTCTACTTCAGGTTCAGAGAAGATTAATCTACCATTTAAGAATTCTGAATATTCTCTTGCAACAACTGGAGTATTGTATGCTTTTGCTGTATTTGCGATATGTGCACTATTGAAATCACCTGCAAAAGTAGTGAAACCAAATGAGAAATCAAGTGGTTTCTGTAATTCAGCATCACGTGTTTCAATAATACGTTCTCCGCTCGCACGTCCTGGACGATAGATGAGATTTTCCTTACCCATAAATGAGTAAGTTCTAAATAGTGTTAAACGGATTGCATGATCATCAATAACTTCATATTCACGTACTCCCTGAGGAATTAATGCTATTCCTCTTTCACTATTACTTAAGCTTACAAAGCTCTGTGTAGGTTCAATAGAGATAGGTGGTTCTTGCCATGTAGTATCACTCTGTCGGAAGTTAACTGGCAAATCATTATTAACTTCTTCTTTTACTGTTTTTGATCTTTCTAACGCTGCATTATAAAGAGCCATTTCTTTTTCATGAACATTTTCTCTTTCAATAGCACCAAACTGCTCATCCGCAATATTTACTTTTGAAACAAGATCAGCATCAAATACAACACAAAGACGATGTGATTTACCAACATTATCTACATGTATATCAAAATCAATAACAGGTGAACCTTTTCTTAAGGATACAGACATCTTAACTGGAAGTTCAATAGAACGTTTACCTAATGCACGTTCTTCAAGATCACTTGGAATTGGTAATTTATATTCTGCATTCAATGTGGCATATAAGTCACATGCTTGAATACTGCTATCTACTAAATGATCCTTTGAATATGTTACTAAGTCCTGATGTGCTGGTGAATAGTTGAATGAATCTCCTCCATCACCATTTTCTTCAAACACTGCCTGATTCTTATAAACATGATTATTTGTTTTATCAACAATAGTAAGAGTTCCATCTTCTTCTAAATGAATAGAATAGAATTCATTCTCTACTGTTGAAGATTCTTTTAATTCCTGCTTAGAAGAATGAGAGAAATCTAAAGTATACTGAACATATCCCATTGCTGGAAGATCTTTAGCTTCAATTGCAATAGTTGCTTCAATAACACTTTCAGGTGTATAAACCTTCTTGCTTGGATTTAACTTAATTGTCTGAGATAAAACATAATCAGTTAAATCTTTTGATTCTAAAATTGTATAATTAACATCATTGCCATTATTATCTTTTAAAGCAAAATCTGTACCTGGAAGATAAACTTTTGCTGTTACAACTTCATCTCTGACAAATGGTAAAGTATTGAACAATGTAATAGTCATATTAGCATTATTTTTAATACGAGTTGCAATAAGTCTTGTATGTAACTCTACTAAAGCATCTGCAATATCTCTCACCTGTTTATAACGCATATAAACATCTTCATTAGCAGTATCTGAAATACATGATCCGATTGAATCATGTGCTGCATTTTCAAACAATAATTTCCAGATAGTTTCCATAGGACCATGTGGATACTCATTACCTAAAGAATAAGACATTGTCATTAAAGGTTCTAAAACATGAGTTACATAATTCTGAAGCTTTGTATTTAAAGCCTTTAAATCCGAACGAGATGAGAAAATAGATTTATGTACACGACTGTGTTTACCTAAAATCAATTCTCCTTCTACTTCTTCTAATTCAGGATGTGCAGCTTTTACATCTTTAATATAATCTTCAATACAACTAATAACATATGTATTTTCTGGATCTGCTTCCTGCTGTTTTTTTACTAAATCAACAAGATTTCTTCTAATCGGAGCCTGATCGAAGCCATTTGGAAAATAAATATTGTCTGTTGCACCAGTTCCAGCTTTGATTAAACATTCATTTTTCCAGAACTTCTTTGCATCTTCATCATCTTCAGGGATATTACCACCAATATAGTATCCATGAGGAATCTGAGTTACAAATACTGTACTTCCATCATGTCCACGCCAGTTATAGTCTGTATGTTTGACCATATCATTAGTTACACCACGCCAGAATAATGTATCTTTAATTCCAAATGCATTATAAATCTGAGGCATATTTCCAGCCATACCAAATGAATCTGGCACATAACCTACATTCATATATGGACCATATTTAAGACATGTTTTCATACCATAGTACATATTACGAACAATTGATTCAGCAGAAATAACCATTAAATCACTCTGCGTATACCATGGACCAATAACAAGACGATGAGCCTGTACTAATCTTTTGATTCTTGCCTCATCTTCTGGTCTCCATTTAATATAGTCATCTAACAATGAACCTTGTGCATCTAACATAAAGTACTTGAATTCAGGATCTTTTTCTAACGTATTTAGTACATCTCCTAAATCCTTCATTAAATATATTTTTGAACGTGATGTTGTGAAATACCATTCACGGTCCCAATGAAAATGTGGAACAATATGAATTTTCTTTGCCATAATCTTCTCCTTAACAAAATAAAGAAGGCATTGCCTTCTTTATTAAATTTTATTCAAATGAAATTTCTACGTCGTCTTCAGTCATAGTTTCGTCTGCTGAGTCTGGATCAACATTGAAGTTAGCAAGTAATGGAGCAACAAATGCGATGAATAATGCACCTACTAGCATACCTACTAAATAAGCCCATCCACTACCAATAGTGATGAAACCATAAATACCACCAACTGGAGGAATAGTAGCCTTAGCATCTAAAATACAAGTTACAGCAGCACCTAATGCACAACCAATCATGTTAAGTGGAACAAGACGAGATGCTTTTACTAATGTGAATGGAATAGCACCTTCAGTGATACCAACAAATCCCATTACCCAGTTACCTTTACCAGCATCTTTGAAAGAATCTGAATAGCATTTGCTCTTAATAACAGTAGAAATAGCATATGCTAGTGGTGGAATACAAATTGCACAGTTAATATAAACGTTAGGCTGATAGATTTTTTCTGCCATTAATACGTTACCTGCCATCCAAGCAGCTTTGTTGATAGGTCCACCCATATCAGAACCGATCATAGCACCTAAAATGATAGCTAAGAGAACCTGATTAGTACCTGATTTTGTCATAGTACGAATCCAAGAAATTAATGCAGTATTTAACATTGATAATGGAGTATTTAAGATAACACCCATTACAAGAGCAATAACAGCTGTAGCAAAGAATGGTGAAATAACTAAAGGCATCATTGACTGGAATGATTCAGGTAAGTTAAATGTCTTTTTACACCATCTTACAGTATAACCAGCTAAGAAACCAGCAATAACAGCTCCTAAGAAACCTTCCTGATAATTAGAAGCAATAGCACCACCGATTAAACCAGCACCAATAGCAGGCTTTTCAGCGATAGAGTAGGCAATAAAACCAGCAAGAACTGTATTAACAAGACCGATACCAGCCCAACCTACTTGCTGAATCTGCCATAAAGTGTGATAGAATCCAGTTGCCTTAGCATATGGATCTAAGCTCTGTACGCCAGTACATAATGCGATAATTAATGGAATTGCAACAACTAAAGAAGCACCAATGATAAGTGGTAACATGTAGCCAATACCAGTCATCATATGACCTTTAGCTTCATTAAAAAACTTTTTCATAAACTTTTTCTCCTCAATATAAATTTTTTGCTATATAATGAGAGTGCGTACTCACTATATAGTATGTATTCATAGGTCTCCGCAATAGGCCTATGAATTTTTTTATCCTTTTTTTGCTTCAACAGCTTTAGCACATTTCTTTAAAACTGCTTCAGGTGCCTTAATACAAGTTGTAATATTGACACGAATAACTGGTTTACCTTCAAAACGGTCCATACCATCAATATGCTGATCAGATGCAATTAATACAAAGTCAGCAGCCTGAGCTTCTTCTTTTGTAATAGCATTAACCTGCCCCATTGAACCCTGCTGTTCCATCTTGACATCAAAACCAATCTTCTTTCCAGCCTTTTCCAACGCTTTTGCAGCCATTGGAGTATGCGCTAAACCAGCTGGACAAGCTGAGATACCAACAACTTTCATTTTAATTTTCCTCCTCCATCATTTTTAAAATATAACGTGTTAATTCAGCCTTATCATTTGATGAAATAATTGTATCTTTAAATTCATCTTCTAATAGTGCTGTTGCAAGTGAAGAAATCATCTTCAAATGCACATCACCAGCACTCTGCTTAGGTACTAGTAATGCGAAAATATATTTAACTGGCTTGTCATCTAGAGTCTGCCAATCAATACCATTTTTATTTCGTAAGAACATAACTGTTACTTTCTTAACGTTATCTGTTCTTGCATGTGGAATTGCAAATCCATCTTGCAATCCTGTTGAGAATTCTTTTTCTCTTTCAAGAAAGTCATGATATAAAGCATCTTCATCATCAGTAATATCAAGCAGTTTTGCTTTATGACTGATAAACTTAAGAATGCCATCTTTGTCTTTCTCATCAACATCTAGGAATGTTGTCTGTTCGTTTAGTAATTCGTTCATTGCTGTTCACCTCTCTTCGACAATACCTAGTATAAATAATCTTCTTCCATTTCTCAATTCATGCAATTTCCACTTCCAAAAGGAAATGTAAGTGTTACCATATTAAGCGCTTCCACTTTTAAGTGGAAATGGTTTTGGTTGTCAATTTTTAAAAAGTCGCTAATATTAATAATAAAGATAGAGAAAGGAGGATAATCATGTTTAATTACAAAAGAATTGAAGATATTTTTAACTATATACGTAGTAATGATTACACTACTGCTGCAAAGCTAGCAGATTTATTTAAAGTATCAGAGCGTACAATTCGTACCGATATCAATAATTTAAACAATGAATTACAGGGAGCAAGCGTCCAGCTAAAAAGGAAAGCTGGTTATTATTTGGAAATTGAAGATAAAGATTCGTTCAATTCATTTCTAGATAGCATAACATCTAAAGAATCTGATTTTATTGATCTTGATTCCAGTGAAGATAGAATACGTTTCATATTGAACAAACTGCTTTATTCACATGATTATATTTCAACTGATGATCTGGCTGACTTAGTTTATGTTTCAAAAAATACATTCTCTAATTACGTAAAAATAATCAAAAAAAGCCTACCACTCTATAATCTTGAATACATTGTAAAACCTGGCGTTGGAATAAAAATCATCGGTAATGAATCTGATAAACGAGATTGTATCGTGAATGAAACACATCCGTTAAATGAATATTCAACTGTTTCTGCATTTTCTAAAGGAGAAAAGATTTACTACAACGATGTTGAAGTCAATTATATTGTTTCTTTGTTAATCAATGTTTTCAATAAGCATAAAATTCAAACAGATGATTATAAATTAAAGAATCTTACTATTTACTTTGCATTAATGATTTCCAGAATACTTAATGACGACTACATTAGTGTTATGAATAACACAGAAATTCCTAATAATATTGAGGAAATTATGAATGAGATATGTGAATCATTAAGTAATTATTATGACATAACGATTACTCGTGGCGAAAAACAATATATTTCACTTCATTTTATTTCTAATATTAAGTACAACAATAATTCTATAGATGATCAATCTATACATAATCTTATTGATTCTTTCTTAGAAGGCATCTACAAAGGATATAATTTTGACTTAAGGAATGACAAAATACTAAGATCTGATCTTTTCTATCATTTCCGTACTTCAATATCAATGATGGAACTTCATTTAGAAAATAAAAACCCTTTATTAAATACCATTAAAACAAACTACCCTCTACCATTTGAAATATCAAAGACTATCCTTAGTCAATCTTCTAATATTGTTACTTTCCCTGAAGATGACATAGGATATATCGCTTTACATATCGGTGCAGCTATAGAAAGATGTTTCTCTGGCTCTATCAAGAAAAAAGCCGTTTATCTTGTATGTGGTTCAGGACAGGCAACAGCACGTATGTTGGAAGCAAGATTACATAATGTCTTTGCGAATAAATTGACCGTTGTCAAAAGGCTTTCTCTTATAGAATATCTAAGCTATACAGAAAATGATTTCAAAGAGATAGACTTTGTTATTTCAACAATTCCTATAGATCAATCATATGTACCAACAATTACTGTAGATTTCTCTCTTAACCAACAGGATATTGAAATGGTGTCTCGTTTAATCACATCAATAGATGAAAGTAAATATGATAAAATCAAAAAGTTCTTTGACTCTTCTTTATTTGTTCACAAGAAAAAAGTGAACTCAAAAAATGAATTGTTAGAAGAACTCAGTACTCTATTGCTTAATGAAGATATCATTGGTGATGATTATCTTGATTCTGTCTATAAACGTGAAGAACTCTCCAATACAAATATGAATGATGTATTTGCATTACCACATCCATTGAATGTTTTTGCAAAACAAACAAAAGTTGCTGTTGCAATATTAGATGAACCACTTAAGTGGAATGGTGATGAAACTGTTAGAATCGTATTCCTTCTAGCAATCAAGAACGGAGATAGTCTTAACATGGAACACTTATATGATGTATTTATTGAACTCGTTAATAACACCAAATTCCAACGTGAAGTGATGTGTTCTAAGACATATGATCAGTTTCTTAAAACACTTATACAGCACATACAATAAAACATATAATTGATTACATATAAAAACAGGAAGGATTCTTCGGTCCTTCCTGTTTTCAGGTTCAATACAATAATTACCCGTCTAACTTAACAAAATATATTTGCTGTCAATTGCAATCAATACAATTAATCATTAAAAAATTCTTGATATATTATCTCCTAATTTTAGAAACTACTTTACCCACCTATAACGCCATGATTCTCCTTTAGAAAACGCATTTTTTAATGCAGTAATAGAAAAACTTTCTTTAACTCCTGTCAATTGCAAACTTCCCGTTTTATTAGTTGCTTCCACATCAACTATTTCAGCAACAATCATCTCAGTTCCATTATCTTCAACTACCACATATTCAGTAAAATCATATATAAATCTTTTGCCATTATACAATGTATGTCTGAATGATTGCGGACTTGTTTCAGTCAAACTTAAGTCAAATAGTCTTAGCACATGTCCACTAAACAATCGCTGTAATTGATTGATGTTTCTAGATAACCCATAAATTTTACCTGTTCTACTCACTGGCACCAACTTATCGCTTGTTATTTCAGCCGTTTTTTGTTCATATGATTCTATCAATTGTTTATCATTAATAGAAGCTAATAGATATTGTGAATTTGCTGATTTTTGATTATATTTCTCTTGAATTATATCTAATTGTTTCTTAGAATCCAGAGCTCCATTTCCAGATAAAATAGAGCTATGCTTTCTTGATAAAGACTTAATAACATCATCAAATGAACCTAATGCTTCAACTGCACCAAAATACGGAGAATAGTAATAACTAATACTGTTATCATAAAGATTAATCATAATATGATGGAAAAAGTCAATATCAACTATAGTACCATGGATTTTACCATCTAGCCCTAAATCTTTTAATTCCTTTGATAGCTGTTCCTGAAGTTTTCTTAATGGAATCATAGATTGCAGATATTTAGACAAAATAATATCAAAATTCTCACAAATCCAACTCATTTCTGTTGATGATGTTAATTTTTTTGTTGCACCACCATTTACTATAGAAATTCCTTTTGAAACTCCTGTCTTCCTCAACAAAAAGAATCCATAATATCCCTTACGCTTAAGTACATAGAAATCAGTATCACCATTCTTTAATCTATTATTTAATAGCTTTCCATTACCTATTTTTTCACCGATATATCTATAAAACTCTAAATAATCATTTACTGAGGTCTTATATAATCCTTCACCTAATTCACCGTATGGATTTAAATATAATCCTGTTGTTGCTTTCTTGAAGTAAATATCATTACTTTTATAGCCAATCTGATTATCTGCATAAACAACTTTCTCTTCATTCTTTATGAATTCATTGATATGTGTATGTCCAGTAAAGTAAATAGCTTCCTTATCATAATGATTATCTAAACAAGCAGATACTGGATAATGAGATGCACATATAAAACAAAGACCATGCTTTTTAGCATATGCTAATGCATCATAATATCCTTTTTCAAAAGTTTCTGTTTCTTTTATCTCATCTTCTCTTGAAAAACCTTTGCAACATACTAAACTATCTGCATTCCAAACTGTGTCATACTTTGCAAATCCTGTACCACCATAAATAAGACATTCATCACCTATTTTATAAGTATTCTGTAAAAGCATGATTCCTATTTTTGATAACTGATTCTTATAATATTCCACTCCTGCATCCACATTTTCAAACGCAATATAATCATGGTTACCCAAAACCACAAAAACACTTCCTCGATATGAATGCTTATAATCTAATAACGTTATTTCTTCTACCTTCTTACAATATTGACTTTCAAACGACTTAATTTCATGTTTTATTTTTTCTCTATGACATTTATAATCTTCTATCTCTTTATACTTCTTTTCTTTTAAATCTAATAAAGAAACTACCACTTCGATTTTTCTTATAACCGAATCCGATAATTCTAAAGATTTAAAACTTTTTACCTTTCGATAGCATTCAAATGCACTTATATTAGAGTCAGTACACTTATATTTCTTCTTGTATTTATCAAACTTTATAAAATCAAACTTAGGAAGAAGTTCCCTTTTCAATTTTTCTATACTCATTGACAACTTAGCATATGAAATCTTATACCACTGATCATCAGCAATCATTTCTTTCATTGCTTTCAATTTACTCAGTTCATTTCTAAATCTTTTAAAACTGACCAAATCATATCTTCTCATGTAGTATGAGAAAAATTCCATAAATAGTTCTTTATCTGAAGAAATATCTCCATCAAATATAACAATGTCTGATGATATAGATGAGTTATAGAGTCTATTTCCAATTATACGTATCATCTTTTCTTCATCGTTATCATAATATTTTAAATGATGTCCCAAATGAATATCTGAAATGTATAAAATTCTTACTTGAGAGTCATTGCTGTAATATGAAAGTGAATTTCCTAGCTGATCCACTATAGCTAATTGGTGATTTAGAACTTGGAGTTCATTCTTATCTGAACGCCAGGTATATAAACTTTTTGAATAATCTGAGTTTTGCTTTGTTGGATTATTATTGGCACACTTTGGATTTTTGCAACTATGCCATTCAACGCAAGTTATACTATCAGCATCCATATAATAAATCTTACCGCATTTATTACATCTTACTTTATACAACTGCTTTTCTCTAATTGCAGTCAAAAGACTACCAAAAGTACCAGGATGCTGATCATGATAAAGAAACATTTCTACATTTTTAAAATCACGATAATGATTTCTAAACTTGTCTACAAAAGTTATAGGCATTGAATCTTGATTATAATATGCCTTCGTTTCCTCTTCACTTAATTCGAAATATTCATAAAAATTAAAAAATACCCTATAGCAATTGTATTCAAACTTATTCCATTCTTCTTCGGCAAGTCGTTTAATTATAGGTGCAAAATCTGCCTCTGCTTCTTCACAACCTCCGATTACTTCTAGACAACCACATTTATCTCCTATTTTTAATTCCATAAGCATTTCTCCACTTCTAATCGCCTAACCATTTAAGTATGCGTTTACAATTCCTATCAAAAAAACTTATCTTTAAGTAAAATACCATCTCTATAATTGTACCTTAAATGTTGTATAAAGCAAAACCCTTTTATCATAGTTATTTATAGGGTATAACTATTCATTCACTTATATCATACCTCATATCTTATAAGTCATGTATTCTCTAAGTTTTCTACAACACCTCAAATAAGGTGTTAATTATATTTTTTGCTTTAATAGATAAAAAAAGAACGGATAAACCGTTCTTCCAAAGCATCATACCAGTACACTTACTGCCTATTCTTTCTTAGTATAAATATCTTTACCTATTTTAATCTTATTCTTACTAATTCTCTTAATCTTGCTCACAACATTAATATCTTCTTCAACATAATCATCTTTACTGTACTCTTCATCATAATCATGAACAGGCATATATTTCAGTTTTGTATACGTGATTTTATTACCTTTTCTTTTTCCAGAATTAATAAAAGTATACAAATCCTCATCTACATCTGACTGATGAATTAAAACCACATATTCTGTAACATCTTCTCCATCAATATCAACATGTCCTAGATTTCTGCCTTCATACAATAATTCCCAAGTACCATTATACTTATGAGCATCATAATGTGTCTTCGCAAATATTCCACCAGATAAAACAAGTATTACCGCAATAATTATAATAATTAAATTTCTACGCATTACCTTATTCGTTTTAAACATCTTAAAATACTTACTTCTCTTCTCTGAATCTGTCAATGTTGTATATAAATGCTTAGTCATATAAGCCGGTGAATTCTCTAATTCAATCGTATCATTTTCGAATTGATCTGTTCTACTAAATGTATACATTTCCCCATATGGATATGTACCTTCATAGTGTTTTACTTCACCATCTATATCCATATATACACCTTCTGCTATTTTCTGTGGTAAAACTGAATCTGCAGTTAAATTAAAACCAAATTTCTTATTAATAAGTTCAATCTCAGGCTGATCAAATAATTCAACTACCCTCTTATTTCTATTAAGATTAATTTTAGTAGCATTAGAATAATCAACAGTTTTATCTGCAGTAGAATAACTTACAATCTCTGGTACAATCTTTCCTATATCCTGTCCTTTAATGTAAATAGGTGAATTATCACCAAATTTTTCATTAGAATCTAAGTTATTTGATCTATAAATCGTACATTCAAACTCTGATACCAATCTATCAAAAGAATCATACGCTGTTATTTTTAGTATAACTTCTGTAATATTTTCTTCCTTAATGAGATTTATAAATTGGAATTGCCCAACAAATCTTTCTTCTGAAAGATATAAAGCATACTTACTTAATTGAACTGCTTTATCAGAATAAATAAAATCACAAGTGGTCTTCTTGATTAAACGTAATTCACTCATAGTATGCTCTCCTATAACTTAGGTAATTCAATGTCTTTCACAACATAATTGTCATCAACATCTTTATTTTCACTTGATCTCATCATTCTTAATTCATTCGCAATAGCCTTCTGTTCCTTTAGAATAGAATCCTGAGTCACAATCAAATGACCAAAACCATAAAGAACAATACCCGATAACCAAGACATTAAAATCATAAAGAGCCCAAGCACTAATACAGCAATGTTTCCTCCTGCTACTAATCCAGCTAATGAAACTAAAACGCTCAATACTATAAGTATAATTGCAATTGTTTGAGCTATAGTCTTTAATTTTTCCCCTACATTTTCATACATAATAATTTTCCCTCCGTTCTTGCGGTTTAATTTTCGCATCTTCAATACTAGCTGCAAAGATATTATTCACATTTTCTATTTAACTTATCACCAATTGAAAATGATCATATATTTTAATAATTATTTTTTTAGTATCTGTACCAACATGATTTTTCTCATCCAATGAATAGAGTAGTAACTTCTCAACATTAGTCGCAAAAATTCCTCTTTGTTCCATTTCCAAAGAGCAGATATAGTTACTAATTTCTGAATATAGAATCCTATCCAATCTATCAAATGAATCTATATAAGCATCAATATTCTTAACCATTACCTTTGGATCATATCTTAGAGACTCCATTGATAACGCTTTTCAAGTACTATTCATTTTTCTCTTAGTATAATTATATTGTGATGATTTTTCGATTACAAAAGGCTTTTTATCTTCAGTGCGCAATAATTTATCTAAATCATCATTAGGCATTAAAATACTCCTTTATCGCATCAAGTGTAATCTCATTATTTCTATATGGAGCATAAGCATCCATCCAAGGAGACTGCCTATGTGTTATCGCAACAAGATCAGTTGCTGAATAACCTGAAAACTTATCTACAACTTTATTAATGCGATTTTTATCTTCATCAGTAATAACATCATCATTAAATTTTACTCTTTCAGTATTCCAAATATTGTCCGTATCAAATAAAATATAAGACTCTATTGTTGGGATATCTCCACTACCATATTGCTTATATTCATGATATGCAGTAGGAACAACTGGGCCAAAATTCCATGCTTCGATTTTATCATCAAAACAAGGTGCATTTTTTGTTTTGTCAATTAGAAAATAAGCCTGAATAAAATAAAGAACCTTTTGTAGTTTTAAATTAGAAATACCATACTCTTTTTCGTTGCTATAATTAATCACATGACGACATACTTCTAAAACATCATAACCCATATATAACATCCTCCTTTCTTTGTCTGTATATATAAACATTTTCCTGCTTTTTTGTACATTTATTTATATTTTCATGTACTTGTATTACATACTTCGCACACTCTTCTATTTTTAATATTAGAAGAAAATGTTTTACCATCTTCTTCGTCTTCTAATTGCTCCACTAGCATAGAAACTTCCCAAAAAAACTTGAAGTTGTAACATGAAATAGAAAACAATTTTAATAAACCACCAGATTAACCATAGTGGGAAGAACAGAAGATACATTAACAACCTAAACATTTTAGATAACCCCTCTCTTATCAATTTGAATAATATATTTAACTGTCTTATTACCTACAAAACTTCGTTCGCAAGCCCTTCATCGAGCACGCTGTCCGTTAAAACCATCCTCTTCTTCTCATTGCTTGCGTAGCATTGAAAACTCCCAAAAACACTCCAAGCTGAAACATAAATCCAAAGACTAATTTAATAAACGTTTTAAATATCCACCACAAAATATAAAATGGGCCTATAATCACATAAAACGACATTTTAAACAGAATGTAATAAAAATTAAAAATAAATCTAATCATTTAGATGACCTCTCTCTTATCAATTTTGATTGCACACTTAATAATCATACTCTTTACACCATAAGACATAATCATTCGATTCTTTTCAATTAAATGATACACTATCCAATCATGTTTTAATATCAATTTAGAATTATTTCTGAACCTTTACGAGTTCAAAAACAACAAGAATTGGAAATACTAAAATTATCAACAATACCTTCAAAACCTTACCTACTAATAAAAGCTTATCATCAGTAGTCATAGTAATAATCTCCTTTTTATTTGAATAAGTTCCAGAAACTTACAGTCGTCTTTCTATAGATTTTTTATAGGTAGCTTTCTTAGGATCCGTAATCCATCCTCTGCCCTTCTTACCATATCCAGGTATAAGAGCTTTCTTAATTGATTTTTTAGCTCTTCCTGTTGTTCTAGCACTAATAGATTAATGATGGTGTTCTTGCTCCGAACTTCATATTACTCATCTTCATTCCTACTACTATCTTATACTATTTTGAATATTCATATATTCTGTACCCCTCTGACAACGCCTTTCTAGAGGTGTTTCTAAAATATTATAAAAATTTTATGATAAAAGGAGGTAACATGCACTTCTGTTATATTCACAATCTATATAATTAGAAAATCCTTACATTGTATAGACACAAAAAAACGTTAACCCTAAAGTTAACTCTTTAAGTTAATCTGTGAGACTAATTTCAAAGTTCATAATACCTGTAAATTTTAATCCTGGTTCTAAGTTAATCTTATCACCAGTTAAATAAAGATGATCATATACACCATTATTACTCTTTTCATTCTCATCACTTCCCTTCGACTATGACCATTATAGTAATAGTAGAAGTGATTCACTTGCATATTCTAGTGAAGTGTTTGTAAAGAAAGCAGTCTTAAAGGAAAGAATATATCTTATTGTGTAAAATACAAAATATTCACTCAATATATAATTTAACTTTCTTTGTTAAAATATTATGATGGAAATGAATAAAAGGTCAGTATGGAGACCAAAACCTGCATTCACATTAGGAACTCTTTGGAGTTCCTTTTCGTTGCATAAAAATTCATCTAATAAAGAGGGACAATATTAAAATGAGTTTGCTTATTTTATAGAATAATTAATTTATTTACTATTTTAGCATAAATTATTTATGTTATTTTTGTGAAAATTTATGTTAATTTGTGATTTTACATAAATTACTTATGTTAATTTAATTTAAATTTATGTTATTTTTATAACTTTTTATCTAATTTCATTACTTTTCGTTGTTTTTACATAATTAAATGATTATAATTTATGTAAATAGAACAATTCATCTATTTTACTCAATCAAATGTACCAGAAAGGAGAAATTATGCTTAGCATCGAATTAAATGATTTAATCAAACAAATAATTAAGATAAAAGCCGAATCACAAACTATAGAAGTTAAAGCAGCAAACAAAGGAACACCTAAACGTTTGTATGATACCTTATCAAGTTTTTCAAACCAGGACAGCGGTGGAATAATTGTATTCGGTATAGATGAATCATTAGGTTTTGAACCCGTAGGTGTCTATGATTTGCAAGATTTACAAAAAAGAGTAACAGAACAATGCAATCAAATGGAACCTGTAGTTCGTGCAATATTTACAACTACAGAATATGAAGGTGTTAATATCTGTAGTGCTGAAATACCATCAATAGATATCACTAATCGTCCATGTTACTATCGCGGTGCAGGAAAGACAAAAGGTTCTTATGTTCGCGTAGGTGATGCAGATTTACCTATGACAGACTACGAAATATATAGTTTTGAATCTTATAAGGCTCATGTTCATGATGATGAAAGACCAATTGATCGTGCTGATTTATCTTTATTAGATGAAGTAGGTATCAATAACTACATTCTTCAAATGAAATTAAATCGCCCTTATTTTTCAAAATTATCAGAAGAGAAAATTTACGAATTATTATCCATTACACGAAACGGCGTACCTACTCTTGCTTCTGTATTAAATTTCGGAATATATCCACAAGGATTGCTTCCTCAATTAGCTATTACTGCAACTGTCATTCCTGGTACTGAAATTGGTGAAACAACAAATGATGGTGTTCGTTTTCTAGATAACAAAAGAATTGAGGGAACATTATCTGAAATGTTAGATGAAGCAATTGCCTTTTGTAATAGAAATATGCGTACTCAAACAATCATTGATCAAAACACAGGAAAAAGAAATGATAAAACTGAGTACCCTATCAATGCCATAAGAGAAGCGATACTCAATGCATTAATACATCGTGATTACAGTGTTCATACTGAAGGAACTACAATCCAGATATCTTTCTTTACTAACCGTCTAGAGATTCATAGTCCAGGCAGCCTTTATGGAAAAATGACAGTTGATGATTTAGGAAAAGCAAGACCTGATTTAAGAAACCCTGCACTTGCAACGATGTCTGAATTTTTACTTAAGACAGAAAATAGATATTCAGGTATTCCTACTATTCGTAGAGAAATGAAAGAATACGGTTTACCAGAACCTTTATTCGAAAATAAGAGAAACGAGTTTGTGGTCACTTTATTCAACAAGACAGAAAATTCTATAAATAACAGCGAAGATAACACTGATTTAATCACTTTTTGTAAAACTCCAAGAACAAGACAAGAAATAAGTGATTATTTAGGTCTTAAAACTACTCAGTATGTCTCAAAGAATTACATTCAACCTCTTGTTAATCAAGGCAAACTAAAACTTCTAGATCCCGACAAACCAAAAAGTAAAAATCAAAAATATTACTCTTAACAAAAAGACTCCTTTCGCAATAATTCTGTGAAAGGAGTTTTAATAATCTAAAAAATCATTAGATTTTTTTCTTATCTTAAGAAAACTTAAGTACATTATTATATATTCTATTAGTATAATTAGATAAACGGAGGGGTCAACTACCATCACCTAAAGGTAATGGGCTTGTAACTGCCCAGTCGTAGTAACGGCTTACGCCTCCGACCTTTTATCCCCAATAGGTATTGCTACCTAAAGTGGTGCTACATCATAGGGTGGTTGACAGCACCCTTTACAGACAAGATATACTCATCTGTAACTGTATCAGGTACTAAACTTCCCATGCCATACAGCAAACATTCGTTTACGGGTAAGATTTTACGCAATACGCGAGTTTTGTATTGCAACCTCATATCTTGTCAATGCACAAAAGAGTGCCTTTGATGAGCAGCACATCTAACGGTTTTCTCTTTAAAAACTGCTACGGTTATTTTAGCATATTGGGCAACAATTTACAAGGCTACTCCCACCGCCTAAAGGCAGTGGGTTTCTGCCTATGACAAAGGAAAGGATTTATTTATGAACTCGCAGACTAGAGAAGGCGCTACCATGAAAAAGAAAACAATAGTATCTGTTATATTCGCATTAATACTTCTTGTAAGTGGTATGATGTACTGGAAATATTCTAATGATTATACTCATGTAATCAAAGAGAACTGGAATATATCTATTCCTTCAGATTCTAATTATTCTGAAGTTTATAGAAAAGATTCTGGATCAAGTTTTAATGGAGATGGCATTCGTTATCATGTTTTTACATATGAAAATGAAGAACCTATCAAAAAGATGTTTTCATGGAAAATAGATCAAGGAGAAACCATCTATGATGGTAACTATCTAGATGCAACCAACAAATGGCTGGATGAGATCAATGTACTTGCAATAAGTCGTCCTCAACACACCGATTGTGTCTATTGGTATAAGTCACATGAAGACCATAGTGAAATAATCATGCTATGGAATAAGAAAGAAAAGAGACTCTATGTTGTAGAATCCTTCATGTAAAAGAACCTGTTCAAATGAGCAGGTCCTTTTAAAGTTCGTATTTTTCATAATCATTTCAAGTACTTCGTGCCAAAAGAGATATCATCCATCTTATCCATTGTTTTGTCCTCTATAGTACTATTTTCAAATACATTACAACAATATCTCCATATATTGTTTAATTATTTTTTCCAATCTAAATGTCTTCGCATAAAACATTAAACGGTTTAGATCCTTATCTTTTCTTTTTACATAGGATTTTAATGCTGCATTAAAATCCTGTATTTCAAAATCACTTCTATTTCTTACCAAATCACAAACTGTTCTTTCTAAATCATACATTGGAATCTCATGCCCAAATTGGTTTATAACAGTTTTTTTACCCAAATCCAATAGTTCTCTCTTTACAGTATACACTTTATACCCAGCGCGAGTTAAGGTAGTAGGATTATAGCCAGAATACATTGTAATATTATGAATCATAGGTTCTCGATCCACTAGACCATAATAATACAAAGCATCATTGTGAGATACCACTCCTTTTGGACAACGTAACGATAATACATAAGCTTCATCTTCCAATGCATCTTTTGCGATATAAATGCCTGGTCCTACCTTTTCCATACTATTTCTCTTTATGAAATTATAAATAGACTGTCTAGATACATTCACTTCTTTTAAACTTTTTAAATTCAAAACACCATCATTCATACAACTAAGTATCTCATCCATAATATCACCTCACATTTACATTCTTGCTAATATTATATATTATATTAGCATTTTTGTAAATCTAGTTCCTCACAGAGTACTCCTCCTATAAGGATCATACTTAATCATTTTGAAAATTTCTTAGATTCATCTAAAAAAATGTGCTTTTATAACACGTAATGTATTCTATCTTTATCAAAACGATCCTGTTGAGGACGCACTGATTCAGGATATCCACATGGAATAATTGCGAAAGCTTCTAAGTCTTCAGGTATATTTAATACTTCACGTACTGCATCCATTCTCTCTTTTAATGGTGCAATACCTAACCATACAGCACCAAGTCCAAGTGAATCCGCTTCTAATAGAAGGTTTTCTACTGATGCACTCATATCAATATGGGCATATTCAGGCATTCTACAGTTAATACGATAACATGCAACAAAAGTAAGAGGTGCAGATGCACAGCATGATGCATAAGGGCTTGTTTTTGATAGTTTTTCTATTGTTTCTTTGTTTTTGACTACATAGAATTCCCAAGGCTGTTGGTTTCCTGCAGATGGTGCAGCCATAGCACCCTTCAACATCATTTCTACTTTTTCATCCTCTACCTGCTTATATAGATATTTTCTAACACTTCTTCTGTGAAATAATTCTTTCATTCTTATTCTCCTTATCCCTAAGTAATTTATATGTTGTCTAATAGTTATTAAGATTATCTCCCAAAGCATATCTTTTTTCTCCCAAATCAATACACTTTTTGGGAGATAAATAATTATATTGGGAGAAAAAAATGCAACGTTAGATTTCTAACATTGCATTTTTGTTTACATTAATATTTTGGTGTTAGTCCTACATACATATCTTTGTAGTGTTTTGCACTCTGTTCCCAAGAGACATCTTTGTTCATATTACGAACTACCATATCATCCCAGTATGGTCTACTTTCGAAGTAAAGTGTCTTAGCACGATTGATTGCATCATATAAAAGACCACTTTCATATCTATCGAATGTAAATCCATTACCAGTGTTATCAAATAAGTTATAAGGCTGTACTGTATCTTTTAATCCACCAGTTTCTCTTACAATTGGTACTGAACCATATCTCATACTAATTAACTGAGTTAATCCACATGGTTCAAATCTAGATGGTACTAATAATGCATCACATCCAGCATAGATGTTATGTGCTACATTTTCATTGTAGGCAATATAAGCACAGAAGTTACCCTTATACTGGTTTTCATAATAACGGAATGCATCTTCATATTCAGCATCACCTGTACCTAATACAACAACCTGTGTATGTTCATCCATAATATGTGGAATTACATTATTTACAAGATCTAGACCCTTCTGGTTAGTCAAACGTGAAATCAAACCAATGACAATCTTATGATCATCTACTTCTAATCCTAATGATTCCTGTAAAGCTTTCTTATTTGCTTTCTTGTTTTCAATAACATTCGTACTATCATATGGCGCAGCTAATAATTTATCCGTTGCTGGATTCCAGATATCTGTATCAATACCATTTACGATACCTACAAGCTTGTTATGATGATATCTTAAGTGTTCTTCAAGACCTTCACCATATTCTTCAGTCTGGATTTCACCAGCATATGTATTACTTACAGTAGTTACAACATTACTATAAGTAATACCACCCTTTAACATATTCGCATCCAACCAATTCTGTGTGAGGCAGTCTTTATTAAATACATAATCAGGAAGTCCTGACCAGTACTGAATAGTCTTTCTATCATAGATTCCCTGGAATCTTAAGTTATGAATAGTAAGTACGCAGCTTGCACGTCCTACATTGCTGTCTTTGAAGCATGTTCTTAAATAGAGTGGAACTAAAGCAGCCTGCCAGTCATGACAATGTACAACATCAGGTGTCCAATCTAAATAGTTAAGTGCTGCAAGAGCCGCTTTACCAAAATAACAGAATTTAGGAATATCATCGATTAGATTAGTATATGGATTACCCCAAGAGAAGAATTCATCGTTATCAATAAAATCATAAACAACGCCATCTTCCTGGTATTCCATAATACCTACATAATACTGTTTGCCATCTGCACATAAGTCCATAGAGAATGATCCTTTATATTCCATCTTTTCCTGGAACTTCTGTGGAATACATTTATATCTAGGAATAATAACCTTAACATCACAATTCAACTTAGCAAGACTCTTAGGAAGAGCAGACATAACATCTCCTAATCCACCTGTCTTTACAAATGGATAGCATTCAGAACCAATGAATGCTACACTTCTACGTGGTCCTAAATCAACTGGAGCTGGAGCAGGAGTTTCCTGAACAACTACTTCAGGTTCTACTTCAACTTTCTTTTCTACTTCTGGAGTAACTGTTTCTTCTACTTTAGGTTCTTCCTTCTTAGCTGTTTCTTTCTTAGTAGCTGTAGCCTTCTTAGTTGTCTTCTTTGTAGTAGCTTTCTTTGTTGTTTTTTTAGGTGCTTCTTCTTTTACAGCTTCACTCTTAGCTGCAGCTTTTTTAGCTGTTGTTTTCTTAGTTGCTGTAGTCTTCTTAGTTGCTGCTTTCTTTGTTGCAGTCTTTTTAGCTGTTTCCTTTTTAGGTGCAGCTTCCTTTACTGTTTCTACCTTAGCAGTTGCTTCCTTTACTGGAGCTTCTTCTTTAACTGCTTCTGTTTTTGTAGTTGCAGTTTTCTTAGCAGTTGTCTTTTTAGAAGCAGCTTTCTTTGTAGTTGTAGTCTTCTTAGCTGTTTCCTTTTTAGGTTCAGCTTTCTTTACTGCTTCTACCTTAGTAGCTGTTTCCTTTACAGGTTCTACCTTTTTAGTTTCAGCCTTTACAGCTGTAGTCTTCTTAGTTGTTTCTTTTGCAGGAGCAGCTTTTTTAGCTGTTTCTGTTTTAACAGCAGTTGCCTTTGTACTTGTTGTCTTTTTTCTCATTTTTCTTCTCCGATCTCTATAGTAATATCACATTAAAAAATATTAAACTAACCATTTTCTCTTGCAACATCCCCTACTATTACAATTAAACTTTAAGTTCACTTAAAGTTAGTAATATATTCAAAATATTTCTTTATTTATTGTACCATAATCTGTAAAAGTTGTTTATACAAAAGAGATTTATTACAAAAAAAGGATTTATACAAATAGCTATAAATAGCCTGTAATATCAGATATATTCTTATCAGCATAGACACAAAAAAGCATCATAATCATTATTAATAGCTAATCTCTCATAGCATTTCTCTGCATTCTCTTCTGATATCATTATCATAACCACGAAGTACTTCAGCTTCTTCTATAAGTCCTATCTCATCAAATACTTTCACAGCATCACCATATGATTTTAGATCTAATCCATCCATACCTAATTCCGTATCACAATCAATAACAGCAATAGTATTCTTGATCCACGAAGGATACTTTTCTAATTCACTTCTTATCTCAAGGTATTCATATATATCATTTATTACCTATACAAAGTCTTCACCATTTGTGATTTCTGATATTACATCATCTATAAATTTCATTTCTTCAGTCACCTCTCTTGTAATATATTTTAACATTATTCTCTGATACAATAGAAAAATGAATCAGTCGCAAGGATCATTTCAAAACATTCCATGTATTTAAACGGGGATTTGCGTATGTTTAGCACTTATGTGAACAAGGATTTGTGTATTTTCATTTACAATAAAATCCAAATTATATATGAAATACAGTACTAAAAAATGTGCTACGCAACCTCATGTGTAGCACATTTTTTACAACTATATTAATTATTTATTTACGTATTTGTGAATTGTTGCTTTTACAGCACCTTTGCCAGCAATCATTTCACTAAATATTTCTTCAACCTTTTCACCAACGCCATCCTTGTAAAGATCAGTAAAGAATAGACGTTCATTAGATAAAATTGGTTTCAACTGGTCTTTGAATGTTTCTGGTTTTCCAACAACAATATTACCAAGCTGTTCCTGAAGTTCTTCATTCATTGGATCTGGTGCAAGTTCATATGTATTACCTTCATCATCTACACCTAACATATATCTGAGCCATCCAGCAATTCCTAGAGGGATTGCAGTAAGCTGAGACGCATCACCAAACTTTTGAACATATGCTTTAATTGTTTCACCAAAACGAATACCAACCATCTGAGATACATCTACTGAAAGACGAAGATTTGTATCACCTAAATATTCGTTAGGGAAACGATCATTAAATAGTTCATCCACAAATGCCTGAGGTGAAAGAATTCCTGGATCTTTTACAACTGGTAAACCTTCATCATAAGCCACCATACGAGCCATCTTCATCATATCTGGATTAGTATTTAACATATGAGCAAATAAATCATATCCAAGCACAACACCTAGTGGTCCTGTTGCAGAATGAACTGGGTTTAAGCATACTGTTACTTTCATTCTTTCACTTAAATTAACAGTTTCTCTATCGGCCATATATACACCAAATCCTTTTTCTAATGCTGGACGTCCATTTGGGAAATGATCTTCAATAACAAGATATTGTGGCTTTTCAGCATTTACGAATGGTGCAATATAAGTCTTCTTACTTGTAATAACTGGCTGCATGTTTTCTACACCAAGTTTTTCTAAATCATCAGCAATCTTTTCACTTGGTCTAGGTGTAATCTTATCAATCATTGTCCAAGGGAATGCAACAACATTTTCATCACTTACATAATCAATAAAATCAGAATCTACAAATCCTAATTTTTCCCATTCTTCTGCCATCATTAATACAGATTCACGAAGTTTAGCTCCATTTTGAGAGCAGTTATCCATAGATACTAATGCAAGAGGATATTTACCTGCTTTATATCTTTCTAACAACATTGCAACAACAACAGCCATGGCACCCGTTGCATGTTCTGGTCCATTATTAATATCTGCTTCTACAAATGGGAACCAGCTGCCATCTGCTTTTTGAAGTGCATAACCTTTTTCAGTAATAGTGAAAGATACCATCTGTAATGATTCACTAGTAAAGATTTCCTTTAAACGATTCCATTCTTCTGCGTTAGAAGACTGTGCTTTAACTGCTTCAGCCAATGATCCAATGACTTTATATTCACGAGTACCATCACCATGAAGAATAACGCTCAGTCCAAGATTATCATATGGCTTATAAATCTTATCCACTACATCATAATCAAATGTTTCTACACAAGTAATTCCTCTGTCAAGATTTCCATCTTCTAGAAGACCATCTGCAATTCCACCAATAAAGATTCTAAAAATATTACCTACTCCAAAATGTACCCATTTAGGTGCATCTTGTGCTTTCTTTGAAACCTTCTCTACATCATAGTTTGGGAGCACAATATTTGCGTCTTCCCATGCTTTACGATTTTTAATACCTTCCAATGTTAATTTCATATCTGCCTCCGTTTAGACCTCTTTCTTTGACTTTTAACTTATGCTTAGGTCTAAGTCATAAGTTAAGTATATACCCGTCGAAAATAAATGTCTATCAAAAAATATAGCGTTTTCATTTTTTTGCAATTTAAAGTCAAAGTTTAGTTTATAAGTAGAAAAGTAAGAAAATCCATTATAAAATATACAACAGATTAGATAAGGGGAGATTGTTATGGTTGAAAAAGGAATGAATCCAGCTGCACTAAAAAAAATAAACCGTGATAAGGTTTATAAATACATTTATCAACAAAAAGAGGTTTCTAAACAACAAATCGTTCAAGATCTGCATTTAGGTCTTTCTACTGTCAGTCAGAACTTAAATGAATTAGAACAAGAGGGTCGCATTCGCCGTGATCGTTATTTTCAATCAACAGGTGGAAGAAAAGCACAAATCATCCAGATTGTTGAAAATGATCGTATTAGTATTGGACTTGGTATACTGAAAAATATGTTTCATATTGTGGCAGTCAATCTATATGGTGAAGCAATTGCAACAGAAACAATTGAACTCTCATATAAAAGTGATGATGTATACTATGATACACTTGCGAAAGAAGTTGAACAGTTTATCCAGAATCAACACTATGACACACATAAAATAGAAGGTATCTCTATTGCCACACAAGGAATAATCTCTCTAGATGGAACATCTATGACTTATGGAAACATCATGGGGAATATAAAAATGAAGCTTTCAGATTTCTCATCTCGATTACCTTATCCTTGTCACTTAGAACATGATTCTAAATCTGCTGCAGATCTTGAATTATGGAATCATCCACAATTAGATAGTGCGATTGTTATTCTTTTGAATCCAAACCTTGGTGGAGCCATCATCACTCATCATGAAGTTCATGTAGGACATCATATGCGTAGTGGTTTGATTGAACATATGTGCATTGATCCAGCTGGTCCAGAATGTTATTGTGGACATCATGGGTGTTTAGAAACATATTGTTCAGCCAATGCATTAAAAGCAGCTGCAAATATGCCAATAAAAGAATTCTTTAACACATTACATACAGAAGAGTCTCCAAATCTGCAGCAAATCTGGAAAGGTTATCTAGATCATCTTGCATTTGCGATTTCTAACTTAAATCTTGTGATTGATTGTCCAGTAATCATCAGCGGATACCTTGCACCATACTTTCAAAAGGAAGATATGAAATACCTCATAGATCAAATTAATGAACATTCTCCTTTCCAAATGGAAGAAGATCAGATACTCGTTGGTACGCATGGACAATATACTCCAGCTATCGGAGCGGCACTGTATTATGTAAAACAATCATTAGAATTGTAATCATAATTTTCAATACTAAATCAAATATCTCAAAGCACCTGCTATCCTCAAAATTTTCATAAAACGCAGGTGCTTTTCCTATAAACAAAAAAACGAAAACCCAAAAAAGGCTTTCGGCATTATTTGTTGGTGTCCAGATAAGATTAGAACTTACGTCCTTTCATATAGGAGGATTAGCCACTCTTGACTGTAGTACCATTTTAGTCTGATAGAGTTATATTATAAGAATAATGATTTCAATCATTCTTATGGTAATTGCAGCGTGTGCAGCTTTTTTTCTTTGGTACTGGAATTAAGTTGAGGTAGTTCACTATATTTCAAATACTCAATTGGCTAAACAGTGTTTCCCCAATTCAAAAACTGCTCTATCACAATTACTGGACATAAATTCTACTAATTTCTCCATAAGAATCACCTGAAACAAAAAGAGATTTGAATGATGAACATACATCAAACAAATCTCTTTTATCATTTACAGGCTAAAAGCCTGTTAATATTTTAAAATGGCGTCCCAGATAAGATTTGAACTTACGACCTTTCGCTTAGGAGGCGAATGCTCTATCCAGCTGAGCTACTGAGACATGTATAAAGGGGCTGATGCCCCTTTTTATAATTCGCGATGTACTTTAACACCATTCTCTTTCACAATCATACCAGGTACACCTACTACTGTACAGTTAGGTGGTACATCTTTCAATACAACTGAATTTGCACCTACAATACTGTTATCTCCAATAGTAATATCCCCAATGATTTTTGCACCAGCTGAAATCATTACATTATTGTGTAAGGTTGGATGTCTTTTACATGTATGTTCTCCTGTACCTACCCCTCCAAGAGTCACACCTTGATATAATAAACAATCATCACCAATAATGGTTGTTTCCCCAATTACAACTCCCATACCATGGTCAATAAATAATCGTTTACCAATGGTTGCACCCGGATGTATTTCAATCCCTGTAAAAAAGCGTGCTACTTGTGACAGAAAACGTGCAATTAATTTCATATGACATTTTGTCCATAAGAAATGATTGATGCGATAAAAAAAGATAGCATGTACACCTGGATAGTTCAATATTACATTAAACCAGTTACGTGATGCTGGATCATTTTCTAGTACTGCACCAACAATTGTTTTCGCCATTCTCCCCACTCCTTTTTCCCTATTATAAGGATTTATTATTTACTGGTCAAACAATGTAATAATAAATCCTAGTCTTCTTAGGGATTATATACAATAATTGACAAAATATCATATATTTCTTATTATCTCTCTAAACAAGGAGGATGTTATGTTTCATATTGCGATTGTAGATGATGATCAAGTAATTCATCAGAAGTTAGAAGAAATGATTACTTCTATATTATTTAAATACCCTATCCCTTTTAAAGTATCTCACTTCTTTTCTGGTAATGCATTTCTAAGTAGTAAAGATACATTTTCTCTTATTATGTTAGATGTAGAAATGAATGATGGAGATGGTATTCTGACTATGAACTCTTTAAAAACACATACTCCTATTATCTTTCTCTCTTCATACCAGGATAGAATGATAGAAGCATTCGGTAATCATGTAGTTGCCTATTTATTAAAAAACAGTCATACCTTGTCACAGGACTTAGAAAGATATCTACTTCAAATATCAAAGACAGATTGTATCTATCTAGATGATCAGATGATTGATTATAAAGAAATCATCTACTTAAAGGCAGATAATGTTTATACAATAATCCATACACATAATAAAGATTATCTCATTCGCAAATCGTTAAAAGATATGGAAAAAGAACTTTGCTTCCCTTTCTATCGTGTTCATAAGTCATATATTATTAACTTTGATTATTTAAAAGATATCAATCACTTAGAACTCACACTCACAACTTCTGAAATAATCAAGATCAGTAGAGGTAAACTCAAAGATATCCAACAAAGCTATTATGACTATATAAGGAGTACACTATGATTTCATTTTGCGAACAAATACTACTCATGTTGAATGTTTTGATGATCAGTTATTTATTATTCAATAAAGAGTTCAATAAACACCATTGTGTTAAGGGAATGATTTGTTTCTTAACTTCTTTAATTGTGATTGCATTAAAGAAAGAAATCAGTCCCTCCATCATCAATATTGTCTTAATGTTTATCGCTTATATTTTTATATTTGGTCCATCCTTAGATTCTATGAAAGAATTCATTTCTTCTTATATTGTCATGGTATTTTTCCAAATATGTATCAATTCATTCTTATCCTTCTATGAGATCAATAACCAGTCATTCATCAGTGCACTTGTGTCATTAATTCTTATAACTCTCCTTTGTTTTGTCACAAAGCGAGAACACTTAATCATTAATAACTCTATTCTGATTATTCTATCTTCTGTCTGTATATTATTATCAGCACAGCTTATCTTATTAACTAATCTTTATATTTCTATGAATAAGAGTATAAAATGGAATATCATTTTATTTCTCATTACATCACTATTATTGATGCTCTTACTATATTTCTGTTTGAAAATGAATTATGAAAAGAAAAAAGAAGACATATCAAAACAGAATCTAGAAACAATCATCCAGCTGCAGCAGACATATCTTTCTTCTTATACACATAAATATCAGGAACTTAGAAAATTCAAACATGATTACAATAAACAGCTTCTTATGATCAAGGACTATTATTTAAACCAACAAGATCAGTTGCTTCCTTATTTAGATACACTCAGTCATCACTTATATAAGGCGAATAATGATTCACAGAATCATATCATTAATATGCTGTATCAGTATTTCAAAGAAGAATATCCTCAAGTACATAGTTCAATAGATGATCAAATACTAGGAACTATCACAATGGATGATTCAAAGCTGTCATCGTTAATTTATAATCTATTTAAGAATAGTTTTGAAGCTTCTTCTAAAACAACAGATAGTAATGTTTCTATCTCTTTTAAAAATAAAAACAGTCATCTCTATATACAAATAAGAAACTCAATTAATCAGCCTGTAACGCTTAAAGAAGGCTATACAAGTAAAGAGAATAAAGATGATCATGGTATTGGACTTACAATTATTAATGAAATCGTGAATGAATATCATGGAATCAATCAATACCAACAAATAGACCATTATCTAGTCAATGGCATTATTCTCTTTGATGTCATTCACTAGACAACGATAAACTGCACTTTACAACAATTAAATGTAAGTGCAGTTTTTATTATGTTAGAGTGCATATGAAAGAGAGATTACTATGAAAAAAGCGATTATTATCATCTTTTGTATCCTTACATGTAACTTCTTTTCTGTAAGTTATACACTCACAAGTCATGAATACTTTAATCATATTGTATATGCAGAAAAAGAATTACCTGGCTTTTATTCTATTCAAATTCCTCATGATATTATGAATAATGATTCGACTCAGATATTACATACTGTAGAAAATTGTTTAGATAAATATCAAGGCAATTTGTTTATCACTAAGAATAAAGATAACCATTATAAGAAATATGTTTATTTGACTTATGCAAAGAACCAATATGTTAAATCTACTCCTATGTTTGATCATACATTCACTTTTAATGTTTATCATTTAGATAAGCTATTGAGTGATGGATATCAACTAGAAGGAGAAGTATATGTCACTTTTCCAAATGAACAGTCGTTTAATCAATTCAAGAATGAAATGAATGCAACACTACATATATCTATAAAAGACCTCAATGATTCAGGTGGTCAGGTTGATTATATGATATGGATTATTGTGTGTTTAGCTGCCTTCTATTTCATTCTTATGTTAGACATTATTTATGACTTGCTTCAGAATTATAAACTTTTCAGCATTAAGCGCCTTGAAGGCTATAACTTATTTTCTATTGGTTATGATTATATATGTCCCATTATACAATCACAATTTCTTATTACCTTCATAGGATTCTTTGTCCTTACATTACTAGTATGCAGGCATATCAACAAATCCGTTATTCACTTTTTAATTGATAACTTCTTAATTTTATTCTTATTTTTATTACTCACTTTGATTATATGTATTCTTATGATCAATCATTTTAAAGATGTCAAAGCAATAGACTTCCTCAAAAACAAAGGTCCCTCTAAAACAATCATTTATTTCAATCAGGTTGTCTTATTCATTATGGTTTTAGTTATTCTATTCCTCTCATCTATTGGAATAGAGACTAGTTATTCGCTATTAAGTAGAATGAATAATCACAATGAATGGAATACAATGAAACATTATTCTATCTTGAGTGAAGTCTCCAATGTAGAAAATAGTGATCTGTTTACTAGTCAAAGCTTTTTAAATAAACAAAAAGAACTTTATCAAGAATTCAACAGTCTTGGTAGTCTCTATGCTGACTTTAATGAATATGATAAAGAAACATATACAAATACAAGTATGGCCTATGTCAATACAAACTACTTAAAGAAACAAGTGATTCAAGATATACATGGACATGCTATTCATATCAGTAAGGATGAAAAGAAAAGAATTGTCTTAGCACCTCAAAACTATTCAAAGAAGAAGATATATAAGATGACACAGGCTATGTTTGATACACCTCATGGTATCAAGATTATTTATTATAAAGACAATCAGAAATTCTTTACTTATAACTCTTTGATTGTATCTGATCATTCAAATAGTATCACAAATCCTGTTGTACAGGTACTTACAAATAAAAATGGATCACCTGAAGACTATGATGTCATTCTAGGATATAAATATAATCCTTATAAAATCAAAGGCTCTCAGGAAAGAATTCATTCTATTTTAAAGAAACATGACTTAGATCAATATACTTCTAAAATCATTACTGCCTATGATGAAATGTCTCTATTAAACCATCAGGAACAAACACTCTTTATTGCGGTTATTATGATCTCTGTCGCATTAGTCAGTTTGATGATATTAATGATTTACCAGAATATTCATATATTCATCCAGTATCATGCATCACTTCTTGCGATAGAGACAATGGAAGGTTATACACCATTAAGCAAGTATTTCTATTTTGTGAAATCAACAGTTGTTTTATTTATATCTACATTCTTGATTTCTTTATTATGTCATTCTTATTTCATCTACACTCTTATTATTCATCTGATTCTTATGACTCTATGGGGTATGACTTATGTACTTTCCATAAAGAAGTTTGAGAGAAAGAATATCATTCATCTATTGAAAGGAACATTTTAAATGATTCAATTAAAGAATATTACGAAGCACTATGATACAAAAACAATCTTTGATCATTTCAATCTCACTATAGAAGATAATGAACTTGTCGCAATTGTAGGAAATAGTGGTTCTGGCAAATCTACATTACTTAATATTATGGGATTATTGGAAGAGGTAAACGATGGAGAAATTATCATTAATCATCAATTGATTTCAAATAAGAAAGATGCATTACTACTTATGAGATATGATATAGGCTATATGTTTCAAAACAATGCTCTAGTAGATGATTATACCGTCAAAGAGAATCTTAATATTGTGTTGAAGTATTCAAAATTCAATAAAAAAGAAAAATTGAATGCGGTAAAGCAAGTACTATCTACTGTTGGATTAGTAGGATATGAGAATAGAAAAGTATATTCTTTATCTGGTGGAGAAGCACAGCGTATCGCATTTTGTAAGATACTTCTTAAAAAGCCAAAGATTGTGTTATGTGATGAACCAACTGGTTCACTTGATGCAACAAACACAAAAATAATGATGGATCTATTAATGGAATATCACCATAGTAGTGGTGCCACTGTAGTGATTGTGACACATGACCTAGATGTTGCGAAACTTTGTGAGAGAGTTATTCATATTTAATCAGTTAACCGCAAAAACTCCTCTTTCACAAAAGTTTTGCGGTTTTAAACCGCAAAACTTTATTATTCTATGAACTATTGCGATTGAAAAAGGTGTCATTTTACTGACACCTTTAGCCTTTATTAGGAAACTTTGAATATACGAATTGACGTAAACGAGGATGTTCTCTCTTATAAATCAATTGATAGAGTATATATGCAATGACAGCTGCTGCTACTGCATCCATACATGAATGCTGTTTGATGAACATTGTAGATAATGTAATAAGTACTGCTGAGATAATCGCAAATATATGCATTGGTTTATTATCTTTAAATTTTTTTGATTTAATAAGTGCTATCGCACATCCTATTGAATTAAATACATGAATACTTGGAAATACATTGGTTGGTTTATCTGCCCCATAAATAAATCTTAACCAGAACTGTTCAAAGGCATTCCCTGTAAGTACTTCTGGACGATGACAGAATGTTGTTGGGAAGATTGTGAATATGATGAGTGAAATAGTCATACCACAGGCTAGAAATGAAAAGCCACGATAGAATTCATCTGCATCATAAAAAAACAAGAATAACAAAGTTCCTGCAACAAATAAAAACCAATAGACATAGGGAATAATAAATGCTGGTACGAATGGTATGATACGGTCCAATCCTACATACATATCAAAGAAATGACTGATATCTCTTTGTTGTAAGCCAAAGTACCAAGGCATATAAAATACAAAATAGACAAGAACCCATGCATGTTCATGAGTCTTTATGAATTTCTTAATCATTTAATCACCCAAAGTTTATTCTATCGATTCAGTAGGTAATAGTCAACATAAAAAAAAACAGTGATAGAATCACTGTTAATTGAAACCGAATAGTTTCTGTGCAAGTTTATATCCACCAACGATTAGTTTACGTCCTAGCGGATCATCTAATTGCATAGCAAGACCTAATGCAGTCTTTTTAACTTCCTTATAAACGGCTGGCTTTGTATCTTTCATATAAGCCCATAAATCATTACGCTTCTGTAGGTTTTCTTCTGTACCACTCTTAATGCATAATACAGTAGTTACTGTAGTAATCATAGAAAGATACTTGATTAAGTATTTTCTCATCTTACGTGATTTAAGCTTATCAATATCGATTGCATCAATCATACGTTTATTCACTCTGATCTGCTGATCAATACGTCTAATCATCACTGTTTCATTCACTGATTGATCTTCACGCCCAATGAAATAGTGATATAAATCAACATTTAGATAATACATAGTCTGAACGAATGGAATTGGTTCATACACAAATAAGTTATCTACATAGAATGTATGCTTAGGAAGTACAAGACCACTTGCACGTAATACTTCTGTACGATAGATAATTGAATGCATTAATAGGTTCTGTGATGGATAGAAATATTTCACATCATACCATCTAAAAATCTTATTTTCAGGTAATGCATTTGTATAACGAATAGGCTTCTGTGAATTCTTTGATGGTTTATCATAAACATAGTTACAGATCATCATATCGACATCATTACCAAGTTTCTTTAATGTCTGAATCACTTTAACTAAAGATGCTTCATCAAACCAGTCATCACTATCTAATACTTTAAAGAAGCGTCCGGTTGCATTCTTTAAACCAGTATTAACTGCTTCACCATGTCCACCATTTTCCTGATGTATACATCTGATTGTTGCAGGATACTCTTCCTCTAATAAGTCCCCTATCTCTCCTGTCTTATCCTTAGAACCATCATCAATGATTAAGATTTCAATATCATTTTCACATATTAATAATGGTTCAATAGCATGTCTCATATAATCCTGTGAATTATAACAAGGTACTGCAACTGTAAGAGTTTTCATATATTTACCTCCATATAGATTTATTTTACCATAAATCACCTTAATAAGGCTATAATTTATCAACTATCGCTTGTGTTTATATCTAAAATTAATGTAATATATACTGTATACGTAAGGAGTTGAGGTAAAAAAATGAATAGAGACGTAACATATAAGGATAGTTTACTATTTCATATTAGTACAATGAAGTTCCTTTGTCCTGTATTTGGTATTATCATGTTAGTTCTTGGCTTTATAGAAGCAAAAGACGGTTATTATGTGATTACAGGGCTTGGTGTCATCGGGCTTCTACTTATGATTTATATCACTTTAAAGGTGAACAAGAAGAAGACTTTCTCTTATATGATGACTGAAGATGATATTATTTTTAAAGAAGGTAATAATGAAAAAAAGTATGCTTATGAAGACATTACCAAACTAGTAGATGATGGTAAGACACTCACTATTTATTCTAAAGAAGGAGTGATTGCACAGCTTTCTTCATTAGAATTTGAAGTGGCTGATTTAGCTGAATTAGTTGAAGAATGCACTGACCATAAGATCCCTTATGAAGATATTGAAGGTACAAAGGAAGCACCTAGTCGTATGCCTTCTGTATCAGTTACTAAACCAGTAATGCTTGTATTAACACTTATCCAGTTAGTGTCATTAGTGGCTGGTATGATTGGCGCACTTGATTCTCTTGTTGTGAGTGGATTAATTTCTGTCGTTGTTCCAGTGCTTGCAGGTATTTACTATTTAGGTCTAACTGCTGAAGGAAATCAGCCAGCAATCAAAGAATTATATGGATTGTTCTTCTGTAACTTTATTATCCCTACTATTACAGGATGGTTAGTTCTATTTACAAAATATGCAATGGAAAATACAAGACCTCTTATTTATGCATCAATTATTGTATTCTTAATTATCTTTGTATTCTATCGCTGGATTGGTGAAAAAGCTGGATTACCTAGAGATGCATTATTTACATGTTTCTTAGTAATCTTCATTCCTCTCGCATTATGCTGGATTAATGATCCTCTTGCAAAAGTAACTAATACAGAAGAATGCATTATTACTAAGACAGAACATTATACAACCAAGTTTTCACAGGTCTATCATTTTAATGTGAAAACAGGTAAAAAGAAATTTACTTATCGTGCTACCGCAAAAGAATTCAAACAGTATAAGAAAGGTGATACAATCACTATTACTACTAAAACTGGACCTTTCGCAGTCAGCTATAAAGAAATCAAGAAATAGGCAGATGCCTATTTCTTTTTTTAATGCAAAAAAATAGAGTTCCTTTGTAGGAAACTCTATTTTAATCTTTGTGAATAAATGAATTGATACAATCCACTAATTCGTCAAATTCCACAATAATCTTGTCTAAGTATTCCTTTCCGGCTGGTTCTAGGTGATAATACACTCTAGCTTTATTGTGGTAGATGACTGTGTTGCTTGAAATATAGCCGTTTTCAATAAGTTTGTAGATAATAGGATACATTGTACCATTCTTTGGTTCAATGCGACCCTTAGATTTTTCTGCAATCTCTTTAGTTAATTCGTACGCATATTGATCTTTTTCTTTCAATAAGCTTAAAATCATTAAATCGATTTTAATAAATAGTTTGAAGTCTTTGCCATAATTAATCACCTACAATAAGACTATCAAAAATTAGAAGCGTTTTCAATACATTTCAATAATAAAATGACGCATTTTTGCACCAAACTGTAATTTCTTGCTGTTTTTTAATAAAAAAGTGGACATTTTAAATAATAGTACACAAGAAAAGAACTCACTTAAGAGTTCTTTTTCTTACCATATCAATATACTGGTCTTCATGAAGGATTCTGATATCCTGGCCTTGTCTTGATAAAGTGATGGCTTTTTTAATCTTCTTATTGCCTTTTTGATATCTTGTCTGCTGGTAGTCCTTTTTACCAATAACGAGATATTTTGTCTGAGTTGTTACATGGAATGATGGTATCATACCATCCTGTTCTACGAATGATTCTATTTCTTGTTTTGTATGGGCAAGTTTACCTGTAAATGCGACTGTTTCTTTCTGAATTCCCATCTTCACTTCCTGTACCTTATCACTTGAAACAAGAGGTTCAATAGATGAACTTGTCATACGTCCTAAAGGTACATTTTCCTTCTCATGAAGTTCCTTAAGACTTGTATAGTGATGTTCTTCCATCATCTTCTTTAATAGCTCTGCACAAGCCAATGAATCAGCCAATGCATTATGCGCATTTTCGAGATCAACAGAATAAAAGTCACATAGAGAACCTAAACCATACTTCTGTAATTCAGGATGAAATAGTTTTGCAAGAACTAATGTACATGATAAATAACAGGTAGGCTTTCTTATACGGAATCTTCTAAATACGGCTAGCAAGTGATTGAGGTCTGATTGGATATCATGAGATATCACGATACTGTTTTCAAAATACTTACTGATCTTAGGCCATATTTCTGGGAATGTAGGTTCTTTCTTTAAATCCTGTGGTCTTATTTTATGAACCTTATAGCGATAAGGATCAAAAGTCAATTTAGGAGGTCTAATAAGTGAATAGAATGTTTCCTTCACTTTCATATCCTCTAGCACAACTATACCTATAGAGCAGACACTCACAGGATCATTATTCAATTCTTCAATATCAAAAATAGTTATTTTTTCACTCATTCAATTCCCACTGCTTTCTTGGCAAGCTGGTCTGCCTGTTCATTATAGAAGTCACCTGTATGTGCTTCTACCTTCATAAATACTATAGGCAGCTTTTGACGATACTCAGCCATTTGACTCGCATAATACTGTGTCAGCTTCTTATTGGCTTTCCATTCTCCAATAGCCCATTTTTCAATCCCCATATAATCATAATAAATCACAATACCATCATATTCAGGATGTTCTACTGCATACTTTACTGCAGCTAAAGCTCCAAATATTTCTCCTGCAACATTACGACTCGATAAGCATTCCTCATTATCTCCATGTCCATAAAGACGTTTGATGACCTGCTGTCCATCAATTAAAACAGCACCATAGCCATATACTTTCTTTTTTGCATTAAAAGAACCATCTACATAAGCAATTAACCCATGTTCCATTTGAGGTATTTCCTTTTTATCAGAAATGAACTCTTCTGCTTCCTTGCGTGATGTAAAGGACTTATAAGACGCATTCTTAAAGCCATGAATCTGCTTCTGGCATTCTGCCCATGAGTTATAGATACCTGATTCTCTTCCGTTTTTTACGGCATAATATTTCATTTTTATCACCTACCCCATAATAATGAAAACAATAGGGCTTGTCTAGTTAATTATGCAAGTTCACAAAAACAATTTACTATGTTAAAATGAAAGAAATAAACAAAGTGAGGTTATTTTATGTTGATTGAAAAGAGATTTTTGAAATATGTGAGTTTTGATACACAATCTGATGAATCTTCTACAACATCTCCTTCTACAGAAAAACAATTTGATTTAGCTGATTTCTTGAGTGAAGAAATGCAGATTCTTGGTGTAGATGAAGTAGAAAGAACAGATCAGGGAATTGTATACGGTAAGATTTATAGTAATACTGATGAGCCTATGAAAGCTATTGGATTTATTGCACATATGGATACTTCTCCAGATGCAAGTGGACATGATATTCATCCACGTATTATTCGTTCTTATCCAGGAGGACGTATTATTCTTAATGAAGAAAAGAAGATGTATTTAGACCCAGAAACAAATCCTGAATTAAAAGGACTTGTGGGTGATGATTTAATTACAACTGATGGAACTACACTTCTTGGTGCTGATGATAAAGCAGGTGTGGCTATTATTATGAGCATGGTAGAGTATATCTGCCAGAATAGAGATTTTAAGCATGGAGATATCTGTATTGCCTTTACACCTGATGAAGAAGTAGGTAGAGGTACTGAAAACTTTGATGTTAAGAGATTTGGTGCTGATTATGCTTATACAGTAGATGGTGGCAGAATCGATGAATTCAGTTTTGAAAACTTCAATGCCTATAAAGCAGATGTCACTATTACAGGTAAGAGTTATCATCCAGGTGATTCTAAAGGCAAGATGGTCAATGCCCTTACTTTAGGTCGTCAGTTTGATACAATGCTTGGTGATAATAAACGTCCTGAAGCGACTGAACATAAAGAAGGCTTCTATCATCTTCATCATATGGAAGGTGATGTTTCTACCACTAAGATGACTTATATACTAAGAGATCATGATATGGACAATATGCATGATATGATTCATACAATGCAGTTAGCTGCTTCTTATTTAAATCAGGTAAATCATGGTCATTATATTGATATTGACTTTACTTTACAGTATAAGAATATGATTGAAGTTATCAATAAGACACCTGATATTGTATATAAGGTAAAACAGGCAATGATTAATATAGGACTTGATCCTATTGCTTCTCCTATTAGAGGTGGTACTGATGGAGCTAATTTAAGCTTTATGGGACTTCCTTGTCCAAACTTAGGTACTGGTGGATATAACTATCATGGTCCTTATGAATTCTGTAGTATTAATTCTATGAAAAAGGGTGTTAAGTTGCTTCTTGAATTGATTAAGGAGGCATAGTATATGAAGTGTTTGTTTATTATTAATCCTTCTAGTGGTACACATGCATTCCAGAAGTCTATTGACAAGTTTATTGGTCAGTTAATACTTCATACTAACGTGAATACAATTGATACTTACTTCACAAGAGGCAAGAATGATGGATTAGAACGTGCAGCAAGATTAACTAGAAATGAATATGACTTTATTGTAGCCGTAGGTGGAGATGGTACAATTAACGAAATCATTACAGGACTTATTAAGAGTGAATCTAAGATTCCTCTTGCAATCTTAGCAGCAGGCACTGTGAATGACTTTGCAACTTATCTAAATCTTCCTAATACTCCAGAAGCATTCCGTGATATGATTGCCCGTTTCAAGACAAAGAAGATTGATGCAGGTTATGTAGATAATCATTGTTTTGCGAATGTATTAAGTGGTGGTATGTTTAGTGATATTGGATTCCTTGTCACTAAAGAGGAAAAGAAGAAGTTTGGTCCTCTTGCCTACTATATCAATGGATTGAAGATGTTACCTGAACAGTTAGGCTTATCACTTCATCTCAAAGTAAAAGCAGATGAAATTGAGTTTGAAGAAGATGCCGCATTATTCATGATTACGAATAGTTCTCATGTTGGAGGATTTTCAGGAGTGACTCCTTATGCTTCTACAAGTGATGGCAAGTTAGATCTTATTATTATTAAAAAAGGCAATGTCGCTGAACTACTTAATGTCTTCATGGATTATAAACGTAATCTTCATCCACAGAATCCTATGATTCATTATGTCCAGGCAAAGGATATCACAATCAGTTGTGATGAGGATATTGTCTATGATATTGATGGTGAAAAGGGACAGACTTTCCCTGTTCATGTTGAATGTTTAAGACATGCTTTTTCACTCATTATTCCAGATCAGGATGAAAACTAAACACAAAGAGGAAAATCGATTTTGATTTTCCTCTTTTTAGTTCATGATGTTAAGTTGTTTATTTCTTTGTAAAGAACTTGATACTTCTATAGATATAGTAAGCGAGTGCGGCACCTGCCATATAATAGAAGAAATCAGTAATATCAAAATAGCCTCTTAATGAAAGTAATTTTGCTACTTCGAAAATAAAGCTCGCACCTAGAATAAATGTGATTAAGTGTCCTAATGTACAATCCTTCTTGATTACATAATACAATGCGAGTGGCATCACTAAGAATATCTTCACAATCACATTCATCTGTAACGCCTGATAGTTAGTATTAGGATTATAATAGAATGGAACTAGGTTAGTCGCATTGGCTATTCTAGAGAAATAAGGTGTGCTACTAGTAAGAATAGGTCTTTTCTCTAATATAAATGCGATAAATACAAGTAAGTAGAATACGATAATGCATGATTTAAACGATAGGGTCTTTTTCATAATTTCCTCCTGTTAATATGATCATGAACTTTTTACTTTATAGACTCTTGCAATACATGTTGCGTATGTGAACTCTTGGTATACACGCCAAGTTACTTCCTGCTTCATTTGATCTTTAATATTAAATTCTTTAGCATTAACAACATTTCTGCTTTCATCAAACACTGCTATACATATTTTCCCTTTCATAGGTACTTTCTTTGTTTTTTTTAATACACATCTTACTGTTTTCTTTTTTGTATCATATTTATAGTCAAAATCTATTGAATCTAGTCTATCCTTACCACTTACACTTTTAGTATAAATATCTGCTCGATCCGCATGAATAATCGCAAGTTCAGCTAATCTCAATGATTTTACAACAGGTCTCTTTTTATTCTTAACATAGACATCATAGATATAATCTACAGTTCCATGTTCGTCAAAATGGTGTGTATTACTATTTCCGACAAGGAATGTCTTATACCCTAGTCTATCATAGTGAAGACCTGTATCTTTATAATGTACTTGATGACTACATGCTGTCAACAAAATATATAATATAATCAATATGATTGATTTTCTCATAACAACTCCTGTTATTGAACCTTATACGCAAGTACTGTTACTTCCGCATAACAATATGGCTCTGTATAAACCCATTCAAATCTTTGTTTCTTTTTATTACTTAGAAAATATGTTTTCGCATCTATAAAGTTTTCTCCTGAATCAAATAGTGCAAGTAACACTGTTCCTTTAATTTTCTGATTATCATTCTTTTCAAAATCATAAATAATCATTCTTCCTGCTTCTAAATCATCATTTGTATGATGGCAAAGATAATCACTATAGTTCATATAACGATTATGAGCGGTTGATTTCCTTGTTGTAATATAATCTCTATTACTTACAACCAATGCCATTTCCTCATCATGTAATTCTGATACAACTTTCTTATTATTCACATAAACATCTATTGCCTCATCTTTTGTATCATATAGCTTAACTTTAGTTACAAGACATAAATTATTAAGTTCATTAAAATAAAGGCCTGTACTATGATTCTTTTGTATCTCTCTTTGAGTAGTGCATCCAGAAAGAAGTACAGCCAAGCTAATTACAACAATTATCAGCGTTTTCATATTACCTTCCATTCCTTTCCGCCTGCGGCTCCAAGGCACACATAGTAATGAATAATTC
>OJML01000170.1_pt1 | contig 40686 bp, 35 predicted proteins | sample 1597221 | NCBI WGS metagenome assembly OJML01 (sample SAMEA2452123, study PRJEB22498) | human gut metagenome | biome: human feces; feature: human gut; material: feces | place: Australia | collected 2012 | reverse complement strand
ATCAACACTCTCCGACAGACATCTGCCTGAGGGCTTTCTGCCACTTCGGGAGTTCGTCCGGTCTAAGGCTTCCTCCGCTACGAACCATTTAGCAGTCCACGCCGAGCTTACGCAGTTCCTCTTCCGCCTGCTCTTTGGTCAGGAAGTGGATGCCGTGGATACCCTGTTCTTCGGCCGCCTTCACATTCACCAGCGTATCATCCAGGAAAACGCTCTCATCTGCCTTTAATCCATAGCGTTTCAGAAGCAGCTGGTAGATCTCCGGTTCGGGCTTGATCAGCTGATCCTTGTAGGACAGGATGCCACCTTCCATCTCCGGCAGGAAATTCAACGCTTCCGCACATTCTGTCTCTGCCTTGTGTGAGAAGTTGGACAGATAATACACATGGTATCCCTTTGCTTTCAGTTCCTGTAACCAGGGAATAGCGTAAGCTCTGGGGGTTACCATGCCAGCGATATTCTCGAACGCCTGATGCAGTTCTTTCTCCAGTTCCGGTGCATCCTTTACAAATGCAGCCAGAACCTGCTCGTCCGTCCAGGTACCGCGGTCATACTCTGCCCACAGCGGATGCATAATAGATGCCTTTGCGATTTTTTTGATCATTTCCGCATCAAATCCCTTGTCCGCCAGAAATCCCTCCCAGCGATAGTCTGTCAACACATTGCCAATGTCAAAAATTATATTGCGTATCATAACTCTTCTCTCCTATTCGTTTTACTAGTCAAAGCAGTTCCGTTTCCGCCGGTATATCCTCTTTTTGCCGTCACTTTTATATCTTCGCTTCTTCCTGTCTGTCCAGCTCCATGATCTCCAACAGTTTCTCCGCAGCCGGAGCCATAGGCATCTTCGTGTTCCTAACGACACAGAATTGACGCTTCGGTATTATTTTATTGAATCTAAGTTCGAAAAGCAAGCCGGATTCCACATAATCTCTGGCAAAATCCCGCATCACACAGCCAACACCCAGATTTCGTCTCACAAACTGTACGATCATATCACTGGTGGCCAGTTCGAACTCCGGCTGCACATATACCCCGTTTCCCGCCAGAAATTCATCCATGTAGCTGCGGCTGCTGGTATTTTTCTCCAGGAAAATAAGAGGCAGACTTTCCAGTTTCTGAAAATCCAGCGTCCGGTTCTTGTAGCTGAAAAATCTTCTTCCCGCCACGAAGACATCCTCAATCTCCCGCACCGGTATCATCTGAATATCAGGTCTCTCCGGAAACGGCGTACTGACAATTCCGAAGTCAATGTGTCCCTCTCTTAAATAATTCAATGTCTCCGGTGTCGGCGCATTGGTGACGATCACCTTGATCCCGGGGTACTGTTCATGGAACTTTTCCAGATAGGGAAGCAGATAAAACTGCAATGTCATATCGCTGGCACCGATGCGGACTTCTCCCAGTTCCATATTCTGCATCTGGTGAACCTTCTTCACACCCATTTCGATCTGTTCGTACCCTTTTGCCACATAGGAATACAACAGTTCTCCCTCACTGGTCAGCCGTACTCCCTTGGCCGCCCGGTGGAACAGGGCGGCATCCAGGGTATTTTCCAGCTGCTTGATGGCCTGACTGACCGCCGGCTGTGAAATTGACAGTTCCCCGGCCGCTTTGGTCACACTCCCACATTTTGCCACATAATAAAATACTTTATACGCTTCCAGATTATTGATCATATCTCGCTGTCTCCATCTCAAAATTACTATCAGACACTGGTTTTTGTTCCTTCACAGTAAAAATCTGTAGCTATTCAGAGCCATGCAAAACTGCGTTCTGCGAATGCTTGCATTCAGCCAGATACTGTGTAATCAAAATTCCTGCCGGATTCATCGTATACTAAAAAGGACACGGGCTGATCTCATACCAGCACCATGCCCTTTCCATTCTCATTCACATTTTACAGATGTTTTTTCCATCAATGATTATCCTATCTCTCCGCATTTGACAGCATTTATTTCTTCAAAGGACTCTCACGATAGATGATATCTTCCCTTCCCGGGCCGTTGCTGACCATGGTGATAGGGAATCCGATCTGCTCCTCAATGAATTCCACATACTTTCTGCAGTTCTCCGGCAGTTCATCGAAGTTGCGGATACCGCGGATATCGCACTTCCAGCCAGGGAGCTTTTTCAGTACGGGCTTTGCCTTTTCCAGCTTGTAGGTAACAGGGAAATCAGTGGTAACTTCACCGTCGATCTCATACCCTACACATACAGGGATCTCATCCAGATATCCCAGTGCATCCAGTACGGTAAATGCCACATCGGTAGCGCCCTGCAGACGACAGCCGTACTTGGTGGCAACACAGTCGAACCATCCCATACGTCTGGGACGTCCGGTAGTTGCACCGAACTCACCACCGTCACCGCCGCGGTGACGTAATTCATCTGCTTCGTCACCGAAGATCTCAGATACGAAAGCACCTGCTCCTACGGAAGAGGAATATGCCTTACTTACGGTAACGATCTGCTTGATCTCATAAGGAGGGATACCTGCACCGATGGCGCCGTAAGCTGCCAACGTGGAGGAAGAAGTTACCATGGGGTAAATTCCGTGATCCGGATCCTTCATGGTTCCTAACTGGCCCTCTAACAGAATGGTCTTGCCCTCTTTCAGTGCCTTATCTAAGAATGCGGATACATCGCATACAAAAGGTGCGATCATATCGCGATACTCATGCAGGGTATTTAACAGCTCTGCGGGATCGATCATGGGCTTGTGATACAGATGCTCTAAGATGACATTCTTCATCTCACTGACACGCTGTACTTTTTCCTGCAGCAGTTCTTCATCAAACAGCTCACTTACCTGGAAACCGATCTTCGCATACTTATCAGAATAGAAAGGTGCGATACCGGACTTGGTAGATCCGAAGGACTTACCGCCCAGTCTCTCCTCTTCATACTGATCAAATAAAATATGGTAAGGCATTACCATCTGTGCACGATCAGACACCAGAATCTTGGGCATGGGAACATTTCTGTCTGTGATAGACTTGATCTCTTTCATCAGGATCGGAATGTTTAATGCCACACCGTTACCAATCACGCTGGTGGTATGATTGTAAAATACACCGGAAGGAAGGGTGTGCAGAGCAAATTTACCATAATTGTTCACGATGGTATGTCCTGCATTCGCGCCGCCCTGAAAACGTACGATAATGTCCGCTTTCTCTGCCAGCATATCTGTGATCTTTCCTTTTCCTTCGTCGCCCCAGTTGGCTCCTACAACTGCCTTTACCATGTTTTCCTCCATTCTTTACCACGGTTTCTGTGATAAATCTACATCCAATATCTTATTCCGGGTGATCCAAAGAAACTCCTGCTTCTCTTTCTCACACCGTTTTACAGTATACAACACTTTGTGGTATAAGTAAAATCAATATTTATTATATTTTATATAACCTACATCTATATTCAAAACGCGTAGCGTTTTGCCATGCGAAACTTAGAACTTCTTCACGAAAGAGCCTATGCTCTGAGTGATTAGAAGTTCTTTTCGCATTATTCTCTGCCGTCCCAACAGTAGGTGCACAGCTTCTCTCTGCCGATGCCCACGGACTCAATCATATCATCCAATCTCTGAAACTGCAATGTGGTGAACTTCAGCTGTTTGCAGATCCGTCCTACCATCTCCTCGTATTCCGGAGTATCGGGATTCACATAGTTCTTCAGATCGATTTCTCTGCCCTCCTGCTCAATCTCCTTGATCACACGGCGGGTGATCAGATCCATCTCGGAAGAAGATCTGGAAAAGTTCAGGTACTTGCAGCCATATAACAGAGGCGGACAGGCCGGACGGATATGTACTTCCTTTGCACCGCTCTGGTACAGGAATTCCGTGGTCTCTCTTAACTGTGTGCCGCGGACAATAGAATCGTCGATCAACAACAGACTCTGATCCTGGATCAGATCATGTACCGGGATCAGTTTCATCTTTGCGATCAGATTTCTCTGGGTCTGGATCGTCGGCATAAAGGACCTGGGCCAGGTGGGGGTATACTTAATAAACGGACGGGAAAAAGGAATTCCCGAACGGTTGGCATATCCCACTGCATGAGCGGTACCGGAATCCGGCACTCCTGCTACGATATCCGGTTTTACATTATCACGCTCCGCCAGCTTGGCACCGCATTGATAACGCATCTTCTCTACACTGATGCCTTCATAGGATGAGGACGGATATCCGTAATAGACCCACAAAAACGTACAGATCTTCATATCCTTGCCGGGCTTCACCAGGGTTCGTACACCTTCCGGTGTCACCACGGCGATCTCTCCCGGTCCCAGCTCTCTCACGGGCTGGTATCCCAGATTCAGATAAGCGAAGCTCTCAAAGGAGACGCAATAAGCCCCCTCCTTTTTGCCTACTGCCACCGGAGTACGGCCCATCTTATCTCTGGCCGCATAGATTCCCTTGGGTGTCATGATCAGTAAGGTCATGGAACCGTCGATGATCTCCTGGGCATACTGAATGCCCTCCACCAGATTGTCCTTCTGGTTGACAATGGCCGCCACCAGCTCCGTGGCATTGATGTCACCGCCGCTCATCTCCAGGAAATGAGAATGTCCCTTCGCAAACAGATCCTTGATGATGGCATCCGTATTGTTGATCTTACCCACGGTGGTAATAGCATAAGTTCCGTGATGGGAACGCACCATCAGCGGCTGGGGCTCAAAATCGGAAATACAGCCGATGCCCAGATGTCCGTGCATCTCATTGACATCCTTGTCGAACTTCGTACGGAACGGTGCATTCTCTATGTTGTGAATGGCTCTGTTGTAACCTTCTTCTTTGCTGTAGACTGCCATGCCGGCACGTCTGGTTCCCAGATGGGAATGATAATCCGTTCCAAAGAACAGATCAAACACACAGTCTTCTTTTGCTGCGACTCCAAAAAATCCACCCATTTTCGTCTCCTGCTTTCTTATCATTCTGTAACGATTCAGAGCCATGTAAACATCAAAAGATCACCGATGAATGAGGTTCTGAATAGTTTTCGTTTCCACAAATTACTTCAGCAGAAAACGTTTATACGTTGATCTCGGCCTTTACACCCAGTAAGTCCTTGTTGGCCTCTAAGATCGGGCTGATCACATTTTTCAGGAAAGCTTCCACCTGCTCTTTGGAACGTCCGATATACTTGGACGGATCCATGGATGCTTTCAGTTCCTCCAGTCCCATGGGGAATGCGGGATCTGCGGCGATCAGCTCCAGGAGGTTATTCTCTTTTCCTTCTACCTTCACATTGCGTCCGGCCTCCATGGAAAGCTCACGGATACGCTCATGCAGTTCCTGACGGTTGCCGCCTAACTTTACGGCATCCATCATAATATTCTCGGTAGCCATGAAAGGAAGCTCGCTCATCATGTGCTTTTCAATTACCTTCGGATATACTACCAGTCCGTCTACCACATTCAGGCACAGATCCAGAATACCATCGATGGCAAGAAAGCCTTCGGGAATAGACAGTCTCTTGTTGGCAGAATCGTCCAGCGTTCTCTCGAACCACTGGGTTGCGGAAGTAATGGCGGGATTCAGCGCATCCACCATCACATAACGGGACAGGGATGCAATACGCTCACTTCTCATGGGATTACGCTTGTAAGCCATGGCGGAGGAGCCGATCTGGTTCTTCTCGAAGGGCTCTTCCACTTCCTTCAGATGCTGTAACAGGCGGATGTCATTGCTCATCTTATGAGCAGATGCCGCAATACCGGCCAGCACGTTGGCTACTCTGGTATCCACCTTGCGGGAATAAGTCTGACCGGATACAGGATAGCACTCCTTGAATCCCATCTTGGCTGCGATCATAGGATCGATCTTGTCGATGGTCTCCTGATCTCCGTTGAACAGTTCCAGGAAAGAAGCCTGGGTTCCGGTGGTTCCCTTAGAGCCTAACAGCTTCATGGTACCCAGAACGTGATCCAGATCCTCCAGATCCAGTGAGAACTCCTGTAACCACAGCGTTGCTCTCTTGCCTACGGTTGTAGGCTGTGCAGGCTGAAAATGAGTAAATGCCAGGGTAGGCTGTGCCTTATACTTATCAGCGAAATCCGCCAGTTCCTTCATAACATTGATCAGCTTTTTTCTGACAAGCTTCAGTGCCTCGGTCATCACAATAATGTCGGTGTTGTCACCCACATAGCAGGAGGTTGCGCCCAGATGGATGATTCCGGCTGCCTTGGGGCACTGCTGTCCGTATGCATACACATGGCTCATAACGTCATGACGTACCAGTTTTTCACGCTCTTTTGCCACATCGTAATTAATGTCCTCAGCATGGGCCTTCAGTTCCTCGATCTGCTCATCTGTGATAACGGGCTTACCGTCCTGGGACAGTCCCAGCTCTTTCTCCGTCTCTGCCAGTGCAATCCACAGCTTTCTCCATGTACGGAATTTCATATCCGGGGAGAAAATATACTGCATCTCCTTGCTTGCATAGCGTTCGGATAACGGGCTCTGATATCTGTCTGTACCTGTACTCATTTGTCTGCTCCTCTTATTTTCTAATTTATTGCAACCATTCAAAACCCATCCCTCACATTCACAAAACCGTATGCTTCTCATACTTTCCCGCTGCTTCGCAGCTAATTTTGTTCATGTGTGGGATGGTGACTCTACTCGAGTCACCTTACAAATAAGAAAACTGCTACTTACATGCAGGCATGACGTATCAGTTTTTCTTATTCTGCGGTTTTCTGAATAGTTATTGTTTATTTGTCAAATTCTCCGCGGATATCTTCCGCAGGCGGTTCCATCGGGTATTTTCCGGTAAAGCAGCCCTTGCAGATGCCAAGATTACCGCCCACCAGTTCTTCCAGTCTCTCAATCTTCAGATAATCCAGGCTGTCCGTGCCGATCAGATCACTGATCTCCTTGATGGAACGGTTATATGCGATCAGCTGGTCTCTCGCCGGAACGTCTGTGCCGAAATAGCAGGGCCACAGAAACGGCGGTGAACTGACTCTCATATGTACCTCTTTGGCTCCGGCTTCCCGTAACATCTTTACGATACGGTCGGAGGTGGTGCCGCGGACAATGGAATCATCGATCATGATGACACGCTTGCCCTCCACGGCTTCCCGGATAGGGTTCAGTTTGACCTGAACGCTGCTTTCTCTGCTCTTCTGCTTCGGTTTGATGAAGGTTCTGCCCACATAGGCATTTTTCACGAAGCCCATGCCGTAAGGGATTCCCGACTGCATGGAATATCCCATGGCTGCGCAGTTGCCGGATTCCGGTACGCCGATGACCAGATCCGCATCCACCGGGGAATCCATAGCCAGGAACTTTCCGGCCAGAATACGGGAATCGTATACGCTGACGCCGTCGATAAAGCTGTCGGGTCTGGCGAAATAAATATACTCAAAAATACATCTGGCGGTCTCCGCAGGCTTTAATACATGGGTGGTATCGGACTCAATTCCTTTCTCCGGGGAAATGGTCACGATCTCGCCGGGAAGCACATCCCGGACGAACTCGGCACCTACCGTATCCAGAGCGCAGGTCTCGCTGGACAGAAAATACGCATTGTCTCTCTTGCCGATGCATAACGGCTTAAATCCATAAGGATCTCTGGCGCCGATCAGCTTTCTGGGAGACATCACCACCAGGGAATAGGCTCCCTTGATCTTCGTCATGGCTCTGCCCACAGCTTCCTCTACCGATTTGGAATTCAAACGCTCTCTGGCAATATGATAAGCAATCACCTCGGAATCAATGGTGGTCTGGAAAATAGCACCGGTATACTCCAGTTCTCTTCGAAGCTCCGGCGCATTGATCAGGTTACCGTTATGGGCCAGTCCCAGAGTACCCTTTACATAATTCAGTACCAGAGGCTGTGCATTCTCTCTGGTGGATCCTCCCGCTGTAGAATAGCGGACATGTCCCACACCGATGTCACCTTTTAACTTCTCCAGCTGTTCCGGTGTAAATGCCTCATTGACCAGTCCCATGTCTTTGCTGCTTAAGACTTTGCCCTTGGGCCCATTCGTGTCACTGACGGCAATACCGCAGCTTTCCTGGCCTCTGTGCTGCAATGCCAGAAGGCCGTAATAAATCGTGGATGCCACGTCGTGTCCGTCGAAATCATACACGCCGAAAACGCCACATTCTTCCTTTAATTTGTCATTATTTTCTGTCTGAATATAAATGTTGTCCGTCACTTGTAAGCCTTACCTTTCCTGCCTGCCCCGTGAAAAAAAAACTAAAAAACCGTACCCTACAGATCCTTGCCTGTCAGCATCTTGTAAGCCTGAAGGTATTTGTCAATGGTCTTCTCCACGATGTCCTCCGGCAGCTTCCAGCCTTTTTCAGGGTTGGCTTTCAGCCAGTCACGGGCGAACTGTTTGTCAAAGGAAGGCTGGCCATGTCCGGGCTCGTAGCCGTCTACCGGCCAGAAACGGGAGCTGTCGGGAGTCAATACTTCATCCCCCAGTACCATGTTGCCATTCTCATCCAGTCCGAACTCGAACTTGGTATCTGCGATAATGATTCCTTTGGTCAGTGCATAATCCGCACATTTTTTATAAATAGCGATGGTATAGTCACGAAGCTTGGCCGCATATTCTGCGCCCTTGCCGGGGAAACGCTTCTCCAGATATTCCACACTCTGCTCATAGGAGATATTCTCATCATGATCTCCGATCTCTGCCTTGGTGGAAGGGGTATAGATGGGCTCGGGAAGCTTATCTGCCTCCTTCAGACCTTCCGGAAGCTTGATACCGCATACGGTACCATTCTTCTTGTAGCTTTCCCAGCCGCTTCCGGTAATGTATCCACGAACGATGCACTCGATGGGAAGCATGTTCAGCTTCTTGCACATCATGCTGTTGCCGTCGAATTTCGGCTGTCTGAAAAATTCGGGCATATCCTTAACATCAGCGGATACCATATGATTGGGAATCACATCCTCAGTCATATCAAACCAGAATTTCGACATCTGGGTCAATACAGTTCCTTTCTTTGTTACTGTGTTGTCCAAGATCACATCAAAGCAGCTGATACGGTCAGTTGCCACCATGATCAGGGTGTCTCCGTTGTCATAGATCTCACGAACTTTGCCTTCCTTGATCGGTTTCATTTCCTGTACGCTCATACCATCAGTCCTCGCATTCTTATGTTTTTCAGTCTTTTATTGAAACAGGTGTGGGCAAGATACACCCACACCTAATAGATAAACAGATTTGCGAAAAAAAATCAATATATTTTTACTGCAACTTTCCGATAAATTCCCGAACCCGGGCATTTTCCGTTGTAAAAAGTGCTTCGGGAGAACCTTCCTCCACGATCACACCCTGTTCCATGAAAATAATGCGGTCGGATACTTCTCTGGCAAACTGCATCTCATGGGTTACGATGATCATGGTCATATGTTCACTTGCCAGCTGTCTGATCACCTTTAATACTTCTGCCGTCAATTCCGGATCCAGTGCCGAGGTCGGCTCATCGAAGAACAGGATCCTGGGCTGCAGTGCCAGTGCCCTGGCTATGGATACTCTCTGCTGCTGTCCGCCGGACAGCTGGTAAGGGTAGGCATCTGCCTTATCCGACAGTCCCAACTGTGCTAAAAGCTTCTCCGCCCTCGCCACGGCTTCTGTGCGGCTTACCTTATCCACATGGATCGGCGCATCGATGATATTTTTCATCACCGTATAATGGGGAAAAAGGTTAAAATTCTGGAACACCAGTCCGAAACATTTCCGGATCTTATGTAATTCTGCCTTGGACGCATATTCGCACTGTATTCTGCCGTTTTTATCCGTTTTCTCCGAAGCTGCCGTCTGCCCTAAATAGATCAGCTCACCACCGTCCATTTTCTCCAGAAGCGTTGCACAGCGAAGCAATGTGGATTTGCCGGAACCGGAGGGGCCGATGATGGAGACAACTTCTCCTTCGTTGACCTTCAGGGATATATCCTTCAGCACCCCATTGCCGTCAAAACTTTTTTTCACATGATTCATTTCCAAAAGGACCATATTTCCGCACTGCTCCTATCTGTAATAAGATGTCTTCTTCTCCAGATACTCCATGAAAGAAGCCACCACGAGATTGAAGATATAATAGAACACACCTGCTGCCAACAGGGGAAGCACACTGGTCTGTGCCGCTCCGATCTGCTTTGCCACCGTGAACATTTCCGCAATGGAAATGGTAAATGCCATGGAGGTATCTTTGACCAGCGTAATGGTCTCATTGGTCACTGGCGGGAGAACCCGCTTCACCACCTGCGGCAGAATGATCTTCACGAAAGTCTGTGCCTTGCTGTAGCCCAGCACCTCCGCAGCCTCATACTGACCCACCGGTATGGACTCAATGCCCGCACGGTAGATCTCTGCAAAATATGCCGCATAATTGATCACGAATGCCAGTATCACCGCCGGGAAACGATACCCCGTTCCCACCTGCATGCGGAATACATAAAAGGGAGCAAAATACACCACGATGATCTGTAACATCAGAGGGGTTCCTCTCATGATGGATATGTATATTTTGGAGATAATGCGGATCACCTTACATCCTGACATTCTTCCGAAGGCTACGATCAGCCCCAGAGGAAGAGAAAACAAAAGGGTCAGTACAAATATTTCCACCGTTATCAGAAAGCCCTCTGCCAGTTGGGCACTCATGGTCAGCAAACTCATGAATTCTACTCCTTAACTATCCTTAGTTGATTATTTACCGAGACATACGCTGTCGGTCAGTCCCCATTTTTCAGCGATCTGTGCGAAGGTACCATCCGCTGCCATTTCGTCCAGTGTCTTCTGTACGGTATCTCTCAGTTCATCATTACCCTTCAGGAAACCTACTGCATACTGCTCTACAGCCAGCTTATTGTCCTCGCCCTGCAGCATAACGAATTTTCCTTCTTCTCTCTGCGCAATCTGATACTGTGCCACACCGATATCAATGGCTACGGCATCTACCGCACCCTGCTCCAGATCCATGAAAGCGGTATTGTAGTCCGCATATTCGATCAGCTGGGAGAAGGAATCACGCAGTGCAATGTTGTCTGCATTTTCTTCATCGTTCAGAGCAGCCAGCGCAGAGGAATCCTTCTGTACTGCTACCACCTTGCCTGCCAGTTCTTCCTTGTTCTGTACACCGGAAGCAGACGCTACGACGAATACCTGACTGTTGTCGATATAGGGCTCTGTCCAGGTGTAGGCATCTTCTCTGCCGTTCATGGTGAAACCGTTCCAGATACAGTCAATGGCTCCGGAAGAAAGCTCCATATCCTTGGCATCCCAGTCGATAGGCTGCTTTACCAGCTCCCAGTCCTGTCTCTTGCATACTTCTGCTGCCAGATCCAGGTCAAAGCCTACATATTCTCCACTGTCATCACGATATCCGTAAGGGGGAAATTCCGCATCGAAACCTACGGTAAATGTTTTCTCAGATCCTTTAGAACCACAGCCGGTAAGAGCACCTGCTGCCATGCTGATTGCCAGTAATGCCACTAATACTCTTTTCATAATACATCCTCCCGTTCTGCCACTCACTGTTGGCCGCGTCGTATACTTTAGCATGGTAAATTGCTAACACGGTGTCATAGTAACACAACGAGAGGTGTCTTGTCAATTCTTTATCGGTCGTACCGCTCCACCATGGCCAGGATCTCCTGGGCATATTTCGGATAGGTGGCTGCGATGTCTTTTACTTCGTTTCTTGCACTCTCCGCTACTTCCTGATTGTAGTCCATCTGTTTACGGAGCACCTGTCTTCTCTGGATCAGTTCGTGACGGATCTCCACCATTTCCCGCTTGTCCAAAAGCGCAGCTGTCTGGCTGATCCAGCGCTCCGGCATCTGCACACGATAACCGGCCAGCTGCTGTACCAGCTGCTTCTGGTAGTACTCGATCTTAGCTTCCGCCTCTGCGAACTGCTTCCGCTCTTCCTTTTCGTCCTGATACATTTTCCACTGTTTTTCCAGCTTTGCTGCACTGTCCGTATTGTACTTCAGATACAGATATTCCATCAGCTGACAGTTGTTCACATAGCGGATCTTGACTTTATTCTGCAGCTGGATGATCTTGTTGATGGTCTTCTCCACCCGCTGCAGTTCCCGTCCTGCATCCATGTACCGGATGCAGACATAGGAGATGGCTACAGCTCCTGCACCTACTGCCAGAAAAAGTCCCACATAGACATCCATTTCAAAAACATACTGCAGGATCACCAGCATGATCACACAGACGATCAATGCCGTAAGGAAAATGACAGCCATGCCCCGTTGGTTGTTCATCAGATTCTCCAGCTCATTTCTCCGGTATTCGTAGGCATGTCGTTCTCCGTCCAGTCTGTGCAGATCCTGCCTTATCAGATTGCCGTATTTCTCGCCGTCCCGAATCTTCTGAATGCCTTCTTCAATCTCGTTCTCTCTTTTGCGGATCGCATAGAAGTCCGCATCCCGCATACGGTTCTTCTTTTCCCGGTATCTGCTGCGTTCCTGTTCCAGCCCGGCCAGCTTGCCGGCCACCCGGTTGACCTCTTCTCTCTGCTCTGCTGGCAGGGCCTCAATCTCATCCGTATCCGTCAGATAAGAAGTCACCAGCGTATACTCTCCCGTCAGGAGGTCGATCTCCTTGGAAGCCTCTGCGATCTGCTCCAGGCAATTTACAATGTAACGTTTTCTCTGGTCTTCCTCATCAAAATTCACACCGTTGCGGGTATAGACCAGCTGTTCCCAGTCCTCTTCCTGCTGTATCGGTTCTTTTTTCTTAAATAAACGGTTCCACCACGCCATAATTCTCTCCTGCTGTCTTCTCTATACGCTGACACTTGTCCGGTAACTGTTTTTCAGTGCCTGAGTCAGTCTCTCATTTTCCGCATCGTATTTCACCCTGTCGTTCACCCGCCAGTCACCACGCAGCCGTAGCTGTCGGTACTCCGGCTGCTGTTCCCATTCCCGTTCAAATTGCTCGATCCGCTTTTCCAGTTCCAGGGACTCCGTATAATTTTCCGGATTCTGCGCTGCAAATGCCACATAGGCATCCTCCGTCAGTTCCATTCTCTTTGCCGCCAGATAGGCATCCAGGTGTTCTCTGTCCGGATCGGTCTTCCAGGCTTCGTTAAAGTAATATGCCGCCTTGTCATAAAACATCAGCCCTGTCAGCGCCACACCCTTATTGTGCAGGATCGCCGCCCGGACTTTTCCCGCCGGAAGTTCCTTTCCTTCCTGTTCCAGATGGTTCCAGGTCTCCAGTAGCATATCATATCCACGGATGGCTGCCGCATATTTTCTTTTTTCCACCATATAGTCGATCTGGCTCTTGCGTTTCTCCAGATTGCTGAGTCCGGCTCCCTGCTTCAGTACCTGCTCCACCTGCAGGATTTCTTCCGGATCGTACATCCCCACATATTGCAGGATCGTCACCACGAACACACTTAAGGATCCCTGCTTATGTACCATGGGGTAGAGCTGTTTTGCCAGTTCCCACACTTTACATTCTTCTCCGATCCAGTCCACCAGCTTATCGTTCATGATGGACAGGTCTAACAGGAATGCATTCTCCTTTAGGCAATAGCACAACTCTTCCATACTATAGACCCGGATATCCAGGCCTTCCACATTATAGGCATTCTCGCAATATTCTCCTACACACAGACTTGCCTTCATTTTTCATCCTCATTTTCTCTGCCCCGGGCAGATCTACAACTCTATTTCTTCCTTCCAGATATGATGCGTAGCTGTTCGGAAGCTGCCAAAACCAAGATCCTCCAGTTCCACCTGCAGATGTGTTTCATCCTTCATCTCCACCTGAATCCGCAGTCTGGTGATTCCTTCCTGCAATTCTTCCGGCACGATTCTGGCGATCCGGCTGCCCTTTCCCGTCAGGGACGTGATCAGGATCTCCACCGCTCTTCCTTCCAGCAGGTAAAACTCCATGGTATTCTGCGCCTCGTACCAGTTGATTCCGGCGTCTAACAGTGCCTGATAGGATTCCTCTCCCTGTCTGCGCACTTTCATACCGATATTGGATTTCAATTTATCCTGTCCCAGATAGACATGATTTTGTCCGTTTTCACTGGGATGCAGTCGCTCCATCATGCTGTAGCAGGCACCCTTGCTGAACAGGTTGTTCCCCTGAAAGACTCTCCGTCCACGGCACAGATAGCGTAGCGATTCTTTCATCCATTCTTGAGAAAACTCTTCCCCGATCAGATATACCGAGGACACCATCCGGTTCTCGCATAGCTGTGTGGCGATCTCCAGGAATTTTTCATCCGATTTTTCCACCGGAAAAGGGAATTCCCGCTCTTCGATGTACGTTACCACCGGCGTCGTATGGCGGTTGCATTCCATATAATAAGTCTGGATGGAACTGTCCCTATACTCGCACAGCACGCTCCCCTGCTTCCACAGATTTTCCGGCTGATACAGATTGTAATAATAAAAGCTCTCCCGATGGCTCTGAAAACAGACAGCATCCGTCTTCAGGTGTAATGCCTCCACTGCCTGCGTCAGCACCTCCAGCATTCCTGCATCCAGTTCCTCGCAGGTGATCATCAGGGCCCCGATCCGCTCTGTGGAAGTCATCTGGGACAGCATTCCCAGACTACGCTTGAGAAAAAGAGTCAGTAGTGCCACCGGATCCAGAGTCGTTCCATCGATCTGCACCGGTTCCCCATCTTTTGCCAGCTTCAGAAGATGCTCCACCAGGATTCCCTCTTCTTCCTCCGCATGCCGGAGGGCTTCACTTCCATAGAACCACTGGTTGACTCCCTGTCTCTTGCTCAGGACCAGGGGAATCGTATAGACCTGTGAGCCTGCAACGGAAGACAATGTGGTGATCTCTTCTTCCCTGCCTGTGACATAGCAGCTGATCTGCGCATAATCTTTCCCCAGGTCATAACCCACTATAACTTTATCACTTCCCGGCAGTCGCATGTTCTTCCGCCTCCTCTCCTGCTGTCTTTTTTTATCTTTACTGCAATGTGAACAATCTGTGATCTAGATATTCCCTGCGGTAATATTCCTCGATCAGATGATCCAGTGTCGTATCGTCCTGCAGTGTCATGCTGATCATCATATCATTGATGATCTCGTATTTGCTGTCCGGACTTTCATTCATAATATCGCTCTTCTGCAGGCTTCCGCTCTCCGTCAGCTGTTCTTCGTTCTCTGATTCTTCCATAATGTAATATTGAAGATCCTCCCCGAAAAACAGTACGAATTCCTTGAAAAATACACCGCTGTATACTTCCTGCATATATTCCGACAGGTAATCCTCCGCCTGCCCGTTCTCATGCATCATCACATAATGAATCCTTGCACGGACGCCGCCTCTTGTGTGATACTCCACGATAGTCTTGTCCTTCATCTCCTGCAGCTGTGGCAGGCAGTCCTGATATTCCCTGAAAAAGTTCAGATGAATGTGGTCCTTCATCATTTCCTCCAGGAAATTCCGGACCAGAGTTTCATCTTCCCGCTCCAGCTTGTCCTTATTCTCCGCATAGAATTTCAGATAAGCCAGCTTGCAGATCCGCTGGGTCTCTTCTCCCCGCAGATAGCAGTTACGGATCTCCCGGAATACATATTCCTCCGTGATCTTCTCCCGGCAGAAATAATCATAAGAGCTCTGTACAAGCACAGCTTCCTCGATCTCCTGTCTGGCTCCCTGGGATACATAATAACGGAAAATATCCATCCGCTCTCCCACAAATGCCCCGGAGAACAGCATCTGCAGCAATATCTTTTCACTTAAGCTGTAGCAGTCTATCTCAAAGGATCTTGCCGCTTTCCAGATGTCACGCAATTCCTTCGTGGTACCGGTGGCATAACGCACCAGATACTCTAAAATTCCACCGTTGTATTTTCCCTTGCGGAACACCGTCAATGCCGCCGCATACAGGACTGCCTCTCCCTCATGGACCGACTGCGTGATCACACCGTCCGTAAGCCGCAACAGAATCTTGGCCTCCACAAAATAAGGGGTATATGCTTCGATCCAGGCATATGCCTTCTCATAATTTCCCCGCAACACCAGAAAACGCAGGATCAGTTCCCGCTGTTCCTCCGTAAAGCCGTCCCCCTGCAGCTCCTGCAGGTATTCATCCAGTGCCTGCAAATTATCCGCGTCGAAATAGGCCTGTACCAGCTGTACCGCAATCTCACTGCGCAGCTTCGGCTCCACGGCATCGCTTTCCACCAGTCTTGCCATCCGCATCAGCTTTGTGGAAGATATGGTCTCTTCTGTTCTGCCGTTCTCCATGAAATACAGATCCAGTTCTGCCGTATCCGGCACATAATGTTCCAGAAGTCTGAGATATTTCCCCGGTACCAGCAGTTTTTCCAGGGTATATTCCACATTTTTAAGGAACCTGTTACCATATGCATCCTCAAAAGCAATGGTATAATCATTCCCGTAGACTGCCACCCAGGCCGTGCCGTTTTGCAGAGGCGTCTCGGACAGTATCAGATTCCCCGGCTGGCTGACGATCACCTTACGCATTCTGCTGTCATCCACTCTTACCATATGGGCAAACAACAGACGGGACAAAGGCTTCGCCATAGCTTCCGTTACAATGGCCGGAGACAGGAATTCCTGATACAGTATTGCCAGATGTCTGTTAATATGCTGCTTCTGGATCTGGTCAATGACGAACCGCTCCATTCTCGGCTCGTAATGTTCGTACAGTTCCTCATAATCTTTCCGGTGTTTTAACAGATACGCATACAGGAACGCACTATGTTCATAATCCAGATTGCTCTGGAAAGAAAAATACATCAGAATCACTTTCGGAAGCTCCAGCACAGCATCCAGATCTACCGACGCCATATAATATTCATAGAGATTCGTGATCCTCAGATGGCTTTCCACACCCATCTGATACCACGTGAAGGCATCCGGTCCCGTCTTACTTCCCTTGATCAGAAGGCTGCACACCTCCTGCAGGATCCGCACATCCTTCTTTTTCTCATACAGTCTTCGTAAAATTCTGCCCAGTAGTGGAGAATACTCTCTGACTCTTCCCGACAGATACAACAGCTGTTCGATCAGGCTGTCGTTTACCGCATCCTGACGGACACCGAAGTTCAACACCTGCAGTTCAAAACTGTTCAATTTACGTAGCAGCGCCGGATTGCCGTTCAAAAGGGCCAGTGCTTCCAGGTAGATCACCGGACTGGTGCAGCCGTACTGGTACTGTTTTTCTAAGAACATCCATTTCCCGGAGGTTGAACGATTGTATTCCTCCGACAGATACAACAGCAGCCATGCCACACGCCAGCGGGTCCTGTCATAGCGGTAGATCTGTTCCACCTGCTCCGCCATTTGCAGTGTATACTGGGGGTCCCTGTGGATCAGTGTGGTCAGATACAGATAGTAAGCCCACTGTTCTCCGCCGGTAGCTCCCTGGGCTTCCAACATGTCCGCCGCGTGATCCAGGATCCATCCGGCTTCATTGTAGCGTTCCTCTGTGATCAGAAGCTGTGCCTGGAACAGTCTCGCCGGCACATCCTTCTCATCCATGGTCACCATGCGCTCCACCAGTTTGCCGGTCTCCGCGAGCCAGGTTCCCGTACCGATCTTTTTCAGTCTCGATTCTTCATAATATTTCATGATCTGGGTGATGCACTGCATATGACTGTGATCCGCATGCCGGGCCACTACACCGTCTCCCAGCTGTACCATGACCGGGATCTCCAGTGAAGTATAAGCATTATATATGTAGACTTTACCAAAATTTTTGCCAGGTCTGCACAGGCTGCTGTCGATGTAGACCGGCAGGCGGCAACGGTTTCCCAGAAAATCATCGTCTGTAATGTTTTCCTTTTCCGTAAAGACAAATTCACCCTCACACTCGATCTGGAGATTCGTATATCCCCAGCCGTTCCTCACGATGGTCAGATTGTTCTCCGTGACGCCGTAATTATCTGCGCTGCGAGGCAGTTTTTTCACCAGTTCTTTCTCTTCCGTCAGGAATTCCAGCTGTTGCTTTTTATTGATACAGATCAGGAATTCCTCTACATTTTGTTCGTTGCCCTCATAAGTGGACAGGATCCGGTAACTGTTATAGAAATGGGCATCGTTCCCCTGGAACAGCCGCAGAAATTCCGGATCATAGAACAGCCGCACAGCTTCCTTCCAGTTGCTCTTCGCCAGGTTGGCAAAATGGAACAGATTCCGGATAGCCCCGATGGAAGAATTCAACATCCCATGCTCCACCGTCACCACAAAAGGAAGATTGTATTCTCCTCTGTTGCTGACTACGGAAAAAGAGCCCTTGATCACATCCCCTTCCTCCAGATCTTCTCCGTGGAAGCAGTAAAAAATTTCTGCATCGGAGCCGGTAAACTGATCCGTCATACATTCCATCCGAAGATGGTCCGAGATCACGGATCCCTTTACATAGCCTTCCGACGCAGAAAGAATGTGAAAAGAGCCCTCATATATTGTCCCCTGTGACAGGGAAATCTCTATTTTAGCGCAGGAGAATTCCAAAGAACCGTTCTCATAATCGAAGTTTCCTCCTAAAATTCTATCAATAATCTCCTGCATGCACCTTCACCCGTTCCCTGTTGTCATTTGGATTTATTATACCAAATTTACCAGTTGAGGGCAAGGTGTAGACCCGGTTAGTCCAGGTTTAATTTTCGGTTCATGATGTAATAAGATACGCCGTACATGATGGCTGCAATGAGCAGGCTGGTGATCACGTTAATGTCATAGGCCATATTGGTCGTTACCGAAAATCCGCCGGAGCTGCTCATGACATTTGTGCCAAACATGAAGGCACTCTGTACGGTGCTGCCGATGATGGAAGACAGGATCGTCAGGCCGGCATATGCCAGGATTCCCATGAACCCTTTGTGTTTGGAAGACAGCTGACCGATCGTCAGGGCTCCGAACAGAGTGACCATAGTAATGAAAGGTCCTGCCACATAGGTTAAGAGTAGTGTAATCCCATAATGCAGCAGATTGATTCCCATCTCTTCTTCGTATGTTCTGCCAAGTTCATAAAAAGCATCTGCCAGAAATTCCCAGATATTGCCATTATATTGTGTCAGCACACTACTCAGTTCACCAATATTTAAAAGTCCTGTCATCAAAGAGACGACCAGTGCCACCACTGAAATACCAATGCCTATCGAAATGAACAGATACCAGACACCGGAGACCAGTATCTTGCTTAAGAACAGCTGGTTGGCTGTCACCGGCAGAGTATGGGACAAATATCCCTCATCGGTATACATACTGCGGTAGAAACGGATGCCCAGGAATATCAGCATACCCCAGGTGGATGCCAACAGCATGATCACATACAGGATCAGTGTTGCCACAAAGGATGAGAGTACAAACCAGCTCTGTGTCGCATTTATATCATTGTTGTCCAGAAGTCCTGTTACCACTCCTCCCGGCATGCGTAATACCACGCAGCCAATCACGGTGACCACAAGCATTCCCAGAAGCATCAGTGTACCGGCTTTCCAGATATTTTTCCATTCATATTTCATTAACTTTCCTAACATGCGAACACCTCCCTGAAGTAAGCATCTACAGACTTACCTTTCTCTTCTCTGATATTGTCAACGGATGTATATAACACCAGCTGACCATAACGCATGAAGATGACTTCATCCAGTACCTGTTCCACATCCTCGATCAGATGGGTAGAGATCAGTACCGTTGCTTCCGGATTGTAGTTGTTGATAATGGTGCGCAGGATGTAATCTCTCGCTGCCGGATCCACACCGGCAATCGGCTCATCCAAAATATACAGGCTGGCATTCCTGCTCATCACTAAGATCAACTGTACCTTCTCCTTCGTACCTTTGGACAATGTCCGCATTTTCACTGCAGGATCGATCCCCAGACTCTTTAACATCTCTTCCGCACGTTCCCTGGAAAAGTCTGTATAAAAGTCCTGAAAGAAATCCAGAATCTCCCGGATCGTCTGATTCATGGTCAGATACGTGCGGTCCGGCAGATAAGCTACCTTGCTCTTGGTCGCCGGTCCCACATAATTGCCGTCGATCATGATGGTGCCTTCCGTCGGTGTCAGCAGACCGTTCAGCATTTTGATCAGTGTCGTCTTACCGCTGCCGTTGGGTCCCAACAGGCCAATGATCTTCCCCTTGGGGAGACTTACGGTCAGATTGTTCACAGCCACATTGGCACCATATTTCTTGGTCAGATTTACAATTTCTACCAGATTATTCATTTCTATTTCCGCCTCTCTTTATTTTCATCATAAATTTGCACCCCTGTCAGGCCTGTACCTTATCGAAGAGATTCCGGATCTCCTCTCTCTGATATCCCAGTTCCTGCATGTTGTTGATAAAATTCCGGACATGCCCGGCTGCCAGCTGTTCTCTGGTATTCCCGATCAGCTCAGTGTCCTCCGTCACGGTTCTGCCGCTGGTGCGCTGTGTCACGATCAGGCCGCTCCGCTCCAGTTCCGCAAAAGCTTTCTGCATCGTATTCGGGTTCACCGCCGCCACGGCCGCAAGATCTCTGACACTCGGCAGCTTCTCTCCCGGCTGATATTTGCCGGACACGATCTCTTTCTGGATCCGCTCCACCAGCTGCGCATATATGGGTCTGTCAGCATCCAATTCCCACGCCATTCCTATCATCCTTTCTTGTTTCTTATTTTCTGTTTCTTATTACCTGTCACGCATCGTTTCTATCGATGCCTCCCCGGGTCCCTCATTGTCTTGTTGTTTTACTGTATTATTTATTTAATACAATAATACGTTATTTATTTTTATCTGTCAAGCGGTTTTTATGCTTGTCCGGGAAAATTGTTGGAATTACACTTGTTACAACATGGTAAATGGGAAGTTACGCGGCTCATTGCTCGCGTAACTTCCCATTTACTACGCATCCGGCTCCGAAATACGTGTCACCCCCACATAAATATCCGAGATTTCAAACCATGTAGGATAATCCACGATTCCGGTCTGAGGAAGATTAAATATCTTCTGGAACGTCCGGACAGCCTCCGCAGTACCGGAGCCATAGATTCCGTCGGGTGTCAACGTAGGAATCGCCGGATAATTTCTGGCGATCCGGTTCAACTGCTGTTGCAGCTGACGGACTTTTTCCCCGGAAGAACCGATAGTCAGATCATACCCCGGCCAGGAAGAAGGCACTCCCGAAATAATATCTGCGGAATTGATATACATATCATTGCCGTAATAATAATGAATGATATCAATAGCGGAATATCCCTGATCCGCCAATGACTTGGAGCCCCACTGGCTCAGCCCCCGGCAGGTAGTCCGATTACCGTCACAATACGATGTGAAAATGGGCTGTCGTACACCGGGCCTTGACAAATAGTTGGTAAAAATGGAATCTACCAGATAGTCAATCTCTTCGAACACATTTCTGCCATAGATCCATTTTTGATCATACGCCGTAGAAGAAGTTATCGTAAAATCGTATCCACGTCCCCTGTACCACTCCGTATATATACGGTTTAACGTAAATGATTGAATGACCAGAATATTAGCATAAATTGCACTCTCCGGCCAGGTGGAATAAATCTCGCTGGAGGCCACATTTTTAATGTAATCCTTATAGCGCACCCAGTAATTCCGGGCAGTGGGATCCTCCGGGACACCGTCATGTACGATCACATATTCCGGAATCACCACACGGCTCAGTACGATCTCCCCGGTCTCGTTCATAGGTTTGATTTCTTCTTCCGGAATCTTCGGAGGATACTCTCCGAAAAGCGTATGTGCAGGTATTACTACTACTTTTTCTTCCTCCTCTGTTACATTCAGCGGATTCATGCGGATCGGTTGTAGGGAAAATTCGCCTGCCAGAATTTCGGAACCAGATACCAGTACCGGTTCAAAGCCTTCTGCAGTCACCTGAATGTTGTACTCCGAATAGGGCTGTGCCGTAATATCAGGAGATAAAGAAAGCTCTCTCGGCGGCGCATCCAGTGTTATCGTAGGGGTTTGCCCGGATTCGTCAGTAGTCATCGTCTCCAGCGGGGAATCCGGATCCCCGGTATAGGAGACAGTGACGGTCGCGCCGGGTATCGGTGTCATCCCCAGAGCGGAGACAACGCTGATCTGAAGTGTTCCTGTATAAGTAGTGTCCATGGACAGAGGTCCTTTCTGCCTATGCCGTTTTGTCTGTCTTGATCCGGTCAGGCAACAAATGTTCCTTACAGAATATGCAAAGTCAGAAAAATATGTGCATGTTCCCATATACTAAGTAGACTAACTTCTATCCGTTTTGTCTTCATCATACATCTACTTGATTAACAGACGGGTGATATGCATTCACTAAATACTAATTCCGGTACCGGTCTGCATCTGTCCCCGAGCCACCGTGTAGCCCAAAAAAGGAACCACAAATCGTTCCCAGATTGTGATTCCCTTTGTTTTTAATCCGTCATTTTTATTTGGTCAACAGCATCATAATGTCATTGCTTCTTGCCACGAACTTGGTCATGGCGTCGGCGGACAAGGGTGCATGCTGGAGCTTTGCCAGATCGTACAGCTGCTCGCAGATCATTTCTGCGTTCTCGCCGTCCTGGTGCTCGGTGATGTACTGTACCAGAGGATGGTTGGCATTCAGAATCAGGGTCTCGCCCTCACCGCCGAAAGCACTCATATCCATGCCGGGCATGGAGTACATCTTCATCATATCCTGCATACGTCTGCTCTCTTCGGACAGCGTGATCATGGAAGAGATCTCCTTGTTCTTCAGCTTCTCTACCTTGATCGTGATCTTGTCATTCTTCAGAGCCTTCTTCATCAGCTTGCTGATGCTCTCAGCCTGCTCTTCCATCTCTTTTTCAGCCTTCTTGGAAGTCTTGGACTTCAGGGCATCGGTCACATCCGCATCGATACGCTGGAACTTGATTCCCTCATTCTTCTGCTCCAACTGGGAGATGAAGGGCTGATCGATATTGTGGGTCAGGATCACAGCATCCATCTTGGCAGCCTTGAACATATTAATATACTGGCTCTGCTGCTGTTCATCCGTTACATAGTAGATGATCTTCTCCTTCTTCTCTTCCTCGGTATTCTCCCCGGAAGCCTCATCTTCAGATTTATCCCCTACGACCTCAGCTTCTACCTTGTTGCCGTTCTCATCTACAGCATTTTCCTTATTCTCTTCCTCGTCCTGAGGCTTGATCTCCAGACACTCGGGCAGAGTCAGATATTTGCCGTCCAGATTCTTGAAGAGGATATAATCATTCATCTTCTCACAGAACTTGTCATCCTTCAGGCAGCCGAACTTGATGAAGGGACTGATGTCATCCCAGTATTTGTCGTACTCTTCCTTATCCGTCTTGCACATACCGGCCAGCTTGTCCGCTACCTTCTTGGTAATGTACTCGGCGATCTTCTTGACAAATCCATCATTCTGCAATGCACTTCTGGATACGTTCAGAGGCAGATCCGGGCAGTCGATGACACCCTTTAACAGCAGTAGGAACTCAGGAATGACTTCCTTGATGTTATCTGCGATAAATACCTGATTGTTGTACAGCTTGATGGTACCTTCGATGGACTCATACTCCATGTTGATCTTCGGGAAGTACAGGATACCTTTCAGATTAAAAGGATAATCCATATTCAGGTGGATCCAGAACAGAGGCTCCTTGTAATCCTGAAATACCTTGCGGTAGAAGTCCAGATACTCTTCCTTCGTGCACTCATTGGGATGCTTGGTCCACAGAGGCTGTGTCTCGTTGATCAATTCAGGACGCTTTCTGATCTTCAGCTTCTTAGGCTCTTCTGTTCCCTCAGCAGCTTCAGCGTTTTCACCTTCTGCTGCTTCCTTCTTCTCCGGCTCGATCTCTTCCAGGACTTCATCATCGGGAAGCTTTTCCTCTTCCTTGATGATCTGGGTCTCCTTGGTGTTCGCCTTGGACAGATAGATCTCGGTAGGCATGAAGGAACAATACTTCTTCACGACCTCACGAGCCTTGTACTCATTACAGAACTCCAGACAATCTTCATTTAAAAACAGGGTAATGGTCGTACCGACATCCGTCTTGTCTCCGTCTTCCATGGAGAACTCGGTGCCGCCGTCACACTCCCAGTGTACTGCCTTGGCGCCATCCTTGTAAGATAACGTATCAATATGTACTTCATCCGCTACCATGAATGCGGAATAGAAGCCCAGTCCGAAATGACCGATGATCTGGTCGGAATTGCTCTTGTCCTTATATTTCTCAATGAAATCCGTAGCACCGGAAAATGCGATCTGGTTGATATACTCTTCCACTTCGTCGGCGGTCATGCCCAGACCGTTATCCTTGAAGGTCAGTGTCTTCTTCTCAGGATCCACGATGACATCCACACGTCCCTTATAACCTTCCGGAAGAGAATATTCTCCCATCATGTCCAGTTTTTTCAGCTTGGTCACGGCATCACAGCCGTTGGAGATCAACTCTCTGTAGAAAATATCGTGATCGGAATACAACCACTTTTTAATGATCGGAAAAATGTTTTCACTGTTAATTGATAAACTGCCGCTTTTTGCTGCCATTATTACCACATCCTTTTCTAAAATTGCACAGCCATGGCTGACTGTTTCCTAACTGATTCTAAGTGTAGGACTGTAAAATTGAAAAGTCAAGACAAATTTAGCACTCATTATAAATGAGTGCTAACAATCAGTCAAAAATCCAGTATTTATCAATATTTCCGTAATTCTAAAATTTTAATAAAGCGTGTAAAAAACCAGAAATTACTCCTCCGGAAAGTACTTTGCATACACATCAAAAAAGTTGTCCGTAGTCACCTGTTCGTCCATGATCAGCGTGATCTCGTCCCACAGCTTGTCATTGAGCTGACGCACCAGTGTATTCACAAAGCTGTCATACTCCTGCCCGAAGACTTCCCGTTTCCGCTCTTCTACAATCTTTAATTTATTAGCGTCCGTCTCTTCCCGATCCAGCGTATTGATGCATTTGATAATGTAATAGCCTCGTTCACATTTCACAACCTGACTCACCTCGTCTGTTGCCAAATTAAAAGCCGCTTCCTCATAAGCGCTCTCCGCTTCTCCTTTGCCAAAGGAATAGGTGATCTCGGAATCGTCGCTGTATTTGGATGCCAGTTCCGTGAAATCGTGTTCTCCGTCCACCGCCAGGTCTCTTACCTCGCAGGCTTTCTCATAGGCACTCTGAATGGAGCTTTCCGAATAAGGCTTCAGGTTTCCGTCCATATCCGTGGATGCTGTTGCAAAAAAGATCTGCTGCACCGTAATTTTGCGTGCCTCGTCATCACTGATCTCCGGATTGATGTCCTGTATAATCAACTGATAGACCTTGTCTGCCATGGCATATTCCCGATACAGATTCTCCACAATCTCCTCCGTGGCACCCATAGCCTCGATCTCCGTATCATTTAAGGAAGAATAATACTCCTGTGCCGCCTGGACGACCTTTGCCTCCTCGGCTTCATCCAACGTGACCTCTTTCTCTTTTGCCAGCAGGTACATGGTCTTGATCTGAGCAATTCTTGCCAGCACTGTCTCCTTGACATTATCCTCCAGAGTCACTCCGTTCAGGGAAGTATTCCAGATCTCCGTCCCGTAGACATTCTCATATTGATTCTGGGTCGTGGTCAGGTAGATCATGATCTCCGCCTTAGAGCAGGACTCGTCCCCGATCCGAAATACCTCATTTTTCCCAAATCCTGTGGTAAATACCACTTTTGTGCCGTCACTGCTGCCGCAGGCGGTCAGTCCCGTCACCATACTTATTCCCAGCACTCCCGCCACCAATACCGCGGTGATATGACATCTATTTTTAAAAAACATAACATTTCCTACTTTCTCAAAGTCTCTAAATTCTGATTATACCCTATTTTTTTCTTCTGTGCCACGGTTTCTTGGAAGTTCAGAAAAATCTAAGAATTCTACAGACAAAAAAATGCGTGCGGATATTCTCCACACGCATTTTTAATATTATTCAATTTTGATACCAGATTACTCAATTACATGGATCCAGCCCTTAGGAGCTTCGATCCTGCCCATCTGGATACCGGTCAGAGTCTCATACAGTTTCTTGGTGACAGGTCCCATCTCGGTCATGCCGCTGGGCAGGCAGATTTCTTTGCCGTGGTCAACGATCTTGCCTACAGGGGAGATCACTGCTGCGGTACCACACAGACCAGCCTCTGCGAAGTCTTTTACTTCATCCAGGTATACTTCTCTCTCTTCTACTTCCAGTCCCAGATATTCCTTGGCAACATATACCAGAGAGCGACGGGTGATGGAAGGAAGGATACTGTCGGACTTGGGAGTTACAACCTTGTTATCCTTGGTAACGAACAGGAAGTTCGCACCGCCGGTCTCCTCTACCTTGGTACGGGTAGCAGCATCCAGATACATATTCTCATCGTAGCCTTCCTTGTGAGCGGATACGATTGCATGTAAGCTCATAGCATAGTTCAGGCCAGCCTTGATGTGACCGGTTCCGTGAGGTGCCGCACGGTCAAAGTCGGTGACACGGATGGTCAAAGGCTTAACGCCGCCCTTGAAATAAGGTCCTACAGGGGTGCACAGGATACGGAACTGATACTCATCCGCAGGCTTTACACCGATGACAGGGTTGCTGCCGAACATATAAGGACGGATGTACAGAGTTGCACCGCTGCCGTAAGGAGGCACGAAAGCATCGTTCGCCTTAACCGTCTCGGTAACAGCTTCCACGAAACGCTCCTTGGGGAAAATGGGCATCTCCAGTCTTGCTGCGGAAGACTCCAGACGTTCACCGTTTAAGTCAGGACGGAAGGTTACGATATGTCCATCTTCTGTGGTGTAGGCCTTCAGACCCTCGAATACGGTCTGTGCATACTGCAATACACCTGCACACTCATTTAATACGATGTTGGGATCCTGGGTCAGCTGACCGTCATCCCATTTGCCGTCCTTGTAATTGGACACATATCTGTAATCCGTAGGGATATAACCGAAACCGATGTTACCCCAGTCAATGTTCTTCTTTTCCATTTTGTATTCCTTCTTTCCTCGGTTTACCACTCTGCCTGTTGATTTCTCTTAACAGAATTTATTGATTTTCATTATTATACCATTTGTAATAAAAGTCAATATACACATTTATGCTTTCCAGTGCTTTTTTCAGCGAAAATGTGGCTCATTTCTCCTTTTAACTGAAAACTCAAATTAAATTCACTACAATTATTTTTCTCCGGTAGCTTCCTGATATGCACTGTTCGCTACCACTGACCATCCGGTCTTATCCCCCGCAATGACCTGCAGATCTTCACTGCGGACCGCATAAAACTCCACGATCTGTGCTGCCTCTGTGGACAGATTCTCTTCCGGATTCCGGTACAGCACGAAAATCTCACATTTTCCGTTCTGCGAGGTACGATTGTAGACCAGCGTGTATGCATAGGTCTTTCCCGCCTGCTCCTGTTCTCCCAGCTGCAGATAGAAATTGCCTTTGGCATTGTAGCAGACTTCGAAGGAAAAGCCCTGTTGTTGCAGCACAGCATCATATACTGCCTGTGCGTAAGGCTCTAAGGGATCCTGTACATCTTCCGCGGTTTCCGTCTCCGACGCATGGTATTCCGCAAGCCACTGTTCTTCCATCGCCTGCTTTGCTACCGTTTCTGCATCCTCCGGGTGGGTATTTTCTTCCTTGTCCATCAATTCCGTCAGATAAGTAATGTAATCCTCACCGGCAAGCTCCGTCTCTCTCCGAAACAGCACGCCCTCTGGACGCCAGTAGGAATACCAGTGCCTGTCCGGGAACTCCATCTCTTCCACACTGATCAGATTCTCTGTGAGCCGCGTCTCCGAAGGGATGTCATTTTCAAACCAAATCCAGGCAATTCCGGCAAACGTGACGATCAGGCACAGCACTGCCCACAAAGCAATGCCGATATCCTCCAGCCACTCCCATTTCCCGGGAGTTCCCCACTTGTCCCGTATTTTCCGGTGCAGCCTGATGGGTACTCTCAGATATACATAAAACAGGAGAAGCAGCAGACACAGCAGATCCCCCAGTAACAACACATAACTGCGAAAACTTACGGGACCACCCCACAGAATCATTCTGGCTGCCACATATATTCCTGCCAGAGTAAGCAGTAAAACCGTAACTGCCAAATATATCTTCTTTTTCATCGTTTTCCGCACTCAGGCTTTCTTGCGCTCGTACTTTAAGAACTGATAGGTAATGTCAAAATAGACCTGCTCATCGCTGTCCGCGGTGATCTCCCACTCGGGATCACTGTCCAGATCCGGGAAATAGGCATCCGCCTCGTAGGCATGATCGATCTTCGTCACATGGGCCACGTCACAGTAAGGCAGCATCTGGCGGTAAATACTCTCTCCGCCGATGATATAGATATTCTCTTCGTCATATTTCTTCAGTTCTTCCAGCAATTCTTCAATAGAGTGTACCACGATCGCATCCTTGACCTGATAATTCGGATCTTTGGACAAAATAATGTTGATGCGGTTCTTTAAAGGCATGCCCTGTGGGAAAGTCTCCAAAGTCTTGCGTCCCAGAACCACTACCTTACCTGTCGTCTCTTCGCGGAAATGCTTGTGATCGTTGGGGATGCGGATCAGCAGTTCGTTCTTGCTGCCGATGGCCCAGTTGTTGTCTACTGCTACAATTAAATTCATGGTGTACCTCGTTTCTGTTTGTTTCTATGATAATAACCGGTTTCTCCGTGCTTCGCACTCACGAAACCGTACTGATATTCGTATTCCGGGCTACCGCCCTACTTACTCATGTCAGATTGCAATCGGAATATCCCTGATCTGCTCCCCTGTCTGGTAGCCTTCAAGCTTCACATCATCCGGTGTGAACTGATAGAAGTCCCTGATCTCCGGGTTCAGCCAGAACCTCGGCGCCGGGAAGGGGTCTCTGCTGATGAGCTCCTTAATGGCATCCACGTGACGGTCATAGATATGGGCATCTGCAATGACATGCACCAGCTCGCCCACGTTCATATCGCAGACCTGTGCCAGCATATGCACCAGCACCGCATACTGTACCACATTCCAGTTGTTGGCTGCCAGTACGTCCTGGGAACGCTGGTTTAAAATGGCATTCAATGTCAGCCTGTCCTCTCCCTTTTTCTGCGTCACGTTAAAGGTCATACTATATGCACAGGGATACAGATTCATCTCGTGCAGATCCTGATGCACATAGATATTGGTCATGATCCGACGGCTGAAGGGATTGTTCTTCAGATCGTAGATCACACGGTCCACCTGATCCATCATGCCTTCCTTATACTGATGCTTCACCTGCATCTGATAGCCGTATGCCTTACCGATCGAGCCGTTTTCATCTGCCCACTCATCCCAGACGTGGCTGTTCAAATCATGAATGTTGTTGGACTTGCGCTGCCAGATCCACAGCATCTCATCTGTGGCGGATTTTAATGCCGTCCGGCGCAAGGTCAGGATCGGGAACTCCTTCGACAGGTCGTACCGGTTCACTACTCCGAATTTCTTAATAGTGTAGGCAGGGGTGCCGTCCGGCCAATGGGGACGCACTTTCTCGCCCTCCGTGCTGGTACCGTTGGTCAGAATGTCATTACACATATCGATAAAAATATGATCCGCTAAACTCATGGTGTCTCCTTATTCTATCTTCTAATATATAACCGATTTCTCCGTGCTTCGCACTCTCGAAATCGTACACTCCTTCGTATTCCGGACTCTCGTCCTGCATACTCAGGGTTGCTTATGCCTCTCATAGGAAGTATTTCCTGCCTGCAAGCAGTCAGAAATACTTCCTATGAATGCACTTATATTTCCCATTTGTCACACAGGGAATTGATCTGGTCGGCGAACTTGGCCATGTCCTTATTGGTCATGACACCCTCGCTCTTGGTAACCAGCGCCAACAGACGTCTTGCAGAAGCCAACAGCCTCTCGAAGACTCCGGTGACAGGCTTCGTCTTTTTCTTCACGGCAACCGGTGCAGCCTCATAGGTAAATTTATTGCTGATCAGGTCGAACTCCGTGCCACTATAAGGTGCGTAAGCCCTCTGCCCATACTCGATCTTCAGGCATTCGGTGAATGCAGTGCAGGCACTGTCTTCACCGTGTACCACAAACACCTTTTTCGGCTTCTCTTCAAAGGCCTGGATCCACTCGATCAGTCCTTCTTTGTCCGCATGGCCGCTTAATCCCGCCAGTTTCCGGATCTGTGCCCGCACCTGAATGGTCTCACCGAAAAGCTTTGCCTCATCGGCACCCTCTACCAGCGCTCTGCCCAGGGTTCCCACGGACTGGTAACCCACGAAGAGAATCGTACATTCTTCTCTCCACAGGTTATGCTTCAGATGATGGCGGATACGTCCCGCATCACACATACCGGAAGCGGAAATGATGACCTTGGGGGTCTCGTCAAAATTGATGGCCTTGGATTCCTCACTGGTGATGGACAGCTTCAATCCCGAAAATGCAATGGGGTTGATGCCCTCTTTCACATATTCCATAGCCTCGTCATCAAAGCACTCAAAACGATTCTCCTGAAATATACCGGTGGCCTCCACCGCCATGGGACTGTCCACATACACCGGGAAATCCTCATGTCCTTTGACCAGACGTCCCACCTTGATTTTCCGCAGGAAATACAGGATCTCCTGAGTACGGCCCACAGCAAAGGAAGGAATCACCACATTACCGCCACGATCCAGTGTCTCCTGCAGTACCTTTGTCAATTCCGCCACATAGTCCAGTTTGTCCTTGGGATGCATCCTGTCACCGTAGGTAGACTCCATGACCACATAATCCGCTTCTTTTGTGGGTGTGGGATCCTTCAACAGCGGCTGATGCTTGTTGCCGATATCGCCGGAAAATACGATCTTCTTCGTATTGCCGTCCTCTGTCAGCCAGACTTCGATGCTGGCAGACCCCAGCAGATGTCCGATATCCGTGAAGCGGATCTTCACGCCCTCGCACACTTCTACGATCGTATTGTAATGACAGGGAACCAGTCTGCGGATCACGCCGTCCGCATCCTCCATGGTATACAACGGTTCCACCACTGCATTATTGGCAGAACGTTTTGCCTTGCGGTTCTTCCACTCTGCCTCAGCACTCTGGATATGCGCACAGTCACGCAGCATGATGCTGCACAGATCCGCCGTGGCATCCGTGGCATAGATCTGGCCTCTGAATCCTCTGGCATATAGAAGTGGCAGAAGTCCCGAATGATCCACATGGGCATGCGTCAGAAAGACATAATCGATCATGGATTCCGCCACCGGCAGCGGAACATTTTCAAATACATTGATGCCCTGCTCCATACCATAATCCACCAGAATATGCTTTCCGGCTACCTCCAGATAATGGCAGCTTCCTGTTACTTCATGGTCTGCCCCCACAAACACAAGTTTCATAGATCTACCTCCCGTTTTGTTAGTTTATTTTAAAGCATTGGCTGTTTCGTAGAACTGATAATAGATCCCTTTTTGTTCCATGAGCTGGTCGTGATTGCCTTCCTCCACAATGCCGTCATCCGTCAGCACCAGGATCCTGTCGGAATTGCGGATACTGGAAAGTCTGTGGGCGATAGTCAGAGTAGTACGCCCCTCCGACAATTCTCCCAGAGATTTTGCCACGGCGAACTCACTCTCATTGTCCAGTGCGGAAGTGGCCTCATCCAGAATGATGATGGGCGGATTTTTCAGAAATACTCTGGCAATACTGATCCGCTGTTTCTGTCCGCCGGACAGCTTTACACCCCGTTCTCCCACATAAGTATCATAACCGCCCTTCAGTCCCATGATGAATTCATGAGCCCCGGCACGCTTTGCCGCATTGATCACATCTTCTTTCGAAGCCCCGGGACGTCCATAAGCGATATTTTCATAGATCGTACCGGAGAAAAGATACACATCCTGCTGTACGATACCGATATTGCCCCGCAGACTCTTTAACGTAAAATGCTTAATGTCCTGGCCGTCCAACAGGATCCTGCCTTCTGAGACATCATAAAATCTCGGGATCAGATTGCACAGCGTTGTCTTACCACCACCGGAAGGACCGACGATGGCCACCTTTTCTCCCGCGTGGATCTGCAGGTTCAGATCGGTGAATACCTTGTTATGGTCATCCGGATATTCAAAGCTTACTTTTTCAAAAGAGATTTCTCCCTTCGGGTCCTTCAGTTCTATGGCATCTGGCTCATCGAAGATCTCGATATCCGCATCCACGATCTGTAAAAAGCGCTCGATACCGGTCATGCCCCGCTGGAACTGTTCGGCAAATTCGATGATACGCCGGATTGTTGCGATCAGGGTGGATACATACAGCATATATGCCACCAGGTCACCAGCTGCAATCCGTCCGTTTACCATAAAAATACCGCCTGCCACCAATACCACCAGATACATCAATCCGTCAAACAGCTTCACTGTGGTATTGAATGCCGCCATGTAACGGTAGGTCAGCTTCTTAATATCCAGAAAAGTTCCGTTATCTTTCTCAAACTTGACATTTTCCACCTCTTCATTGGTAAATGCCTTGACCACCTTATGGCCCAGCAGACTGTCCTCGATCCGGGCGTTCAGCTCTCCGATCTGGTTACGCTGCTTGCGAAAGGCACTTCGCATCCGGAAATTCAGGATCATGCACACACCGCACATCAGCGGCACGCACAGAAAGATCATCAATGTCAGCGGCAGATTGATATTTGCCAGAATGATAAAAGAGATTACGGTCTTGATTCCGGCGATGAAAAATTCTTCTGGGCAATGATGGGCGAATTCCGTCACATCAAACAGATCATTGGTGATCCGCCCCATGATCTGACCGACTTTGGTATTGTTATAATAAGTATTGGACAGCTTCTGCAAATGGTTGTATGCATCTCTGCGCATGTCCGTCTCGATCTTCGCGCCCATGACGTGTCCCATATCGGACATATAGTAACTGGCGATGCAATCCACGATACGAAGTCCGAAATACAGAACTCCCAGTGAAAGTATGGTCTTCACCGACAGGGACGCAAGATCCCGCAGCCCTTCATTGGTAATGTAGCGCATAATTAACGGCAACACCAGTTCACAGACCGTGGTCAGTGCTGCACAGAACAGATCCATCCACAAGGTAAAACGGTATTTTTTAAAATAAGGTGCAAACCTGCGAAACAATTCGCGGGTGGAATATTGCTTGTTATCCATTGTTGTGTTCCTTTTATTTTGGTTGCAGAGCTATAGGTATTGTCCTTCTCCCACATAGAAGCGTACTTTTCCTTTTTGCTCATTTTTCTGGTCATAAAGTGTTTTGTCCGCAGCCGACAGGAAATCCCACACTCGGTTTGGTTCCTTCGGAATAGCACAGACACCACCCACGGAAATCGTAAGCCAGGGTTCCACAGAAGAGTCTTCATTGGGAATCTCACATTCCCGGATGCCCATACATAGCTGTCTTGCATGTTCCTCTGCATACTCCCTGTCACGTCCCGTCATGACCACCAGGAATTCATCTCCGCCGTAACGCGCCACATAGTCCTCCGGAAAACATTTTTTCAGAGTATCCGCTACCGCGCAGATTCCTTCATCTCCCCTTCCATGTCCATAGCGATCATTCAACTGTTTGAAATGGTCAATATCCAGGAACAGAATGCCCAGTTCCTTCTCATTCAGAAGACAGTCTTCAAACACATCCTCCAGATAACGATTCAGGCTTCTCTTATTATAGAGTCCTGTCAGCTCGTCATGGTCTGCCTGATACAACAGCCGGTTTCTCTTACGTTCCTGTTCCTTCTGCTCCTCTTCTGCCGCCTGTAATCGCTTTCTAAGCTCCATCATATACATGACCTGACTGTTTTCTGTCAGCTCCCAGCTGTCTTTCAAGTGGAAGAAGGTGTCTGCGCTCTGTTTGAATTCTTCCGGAGTCATTCTGGAACTGCAATAACGCATCCGCAAAGACAATAGCTGCAATAGCAGACTCTTGTTCTGTTCAATGGCAGCCTTTGGTTCCAGACAGTTCAATACTTCCTCTATCTGTTCCGGTTTGCCTATCTTTTCCACATATTGCAGCAGATTCTGAATACTGTCGTATTCGGAAGAGACCTGTGTCATATCCTCTAACGCTGTTACCGCTGTACGTACATGTTCTTCCGCCTTCTTCCGGTCTCCATTTCTCTCCGCAAGATAAGCCAGAAACACATTGACTCCCAGTCTCGTCTCATGGATGATCTCCTCACTCTGTTCGGTCTCTTCCAATTTATGCAGTACCTTTTCCACCTCATCATCCATATGCAGATGCAGCAGACAGCATCCGTACTCTGCCAGCATTTTCCGGAAATTGATCCTGCTGTATATACTGTTATCATTCGCCTGCTCAAATTCGCGGATACATTCCGCATGGCACTGCACAGCTCTTTCATAAGCTCCTATGAGATAATACGCATCCGACATATTGCTCAGTACAATGCTGTGCACCATCTTATCATCGTATTTTTCCGTATAATCCAATGCTTTATCGTACTGTTCCATGGCCAGCGACAGGTTGTTCTGCATATGTGCCACAATACCGATCATATTGTACACTCTGGCTACATGATGCTCCTGATCCGTTCCCAGAAGACACCTGACGCTCTCATCCAGATAATGCAGGCAGCCCTCCTGATTCCCTGTTGTCAGTTGATAAAAGGCAGCAAAATAGCAGATCCATCCGTGGATTCCCTTATCATCCTGTTCTGTCACAGAGGTAAGTGCCTGTTCCAGAGTCTCCCAGGTAAAAGGAATTCCGTCTGTCATCTGCTGATTCAGGTGTTCTGCTGTCTCTAACATCTGCTGTCTCGTTGCGCTCATATCTATATCCATACCGTCCTGTTATTCTATGTCAATTCCGCAAATCACGGTTCGCCGGTTCCTATGCCCAGCCCGGTGGGCATAATCTATATTACTTATTATTGTATTATTTTATATCGCAGTACGCAAGTTTTTTTCCTGAATAAAATGTTTCCCAATCTCCCGCAAAAATGTTAAAATGGAGTTATATTTCGTAAGCTAGTACAAAAAGGCATGGTTATTTCTATGGAAAATATAACAGTTAATAAAGAGTTTCATGAACTGCATTTTGACAGCATCCAGGCTTTACGCGGTCTGGCTGCTCTTTTTGTGGTATTTCAGCATGTCCGTTTTCTGAACTTCGGAGCTTTCGGTGTGGACATCTTTTTTTGTATCAGCGGATTCATGATCATGTTTACCACGGAAAAAAGTACCAAATATTTCTTCCGCAAACGCCTGGTCCGGATTCTTCCGCTTTACTACCTGACGACACTGGGCACCTATCTGTCGCTGTTGTTGTTTCCTTCCATGTTCCAACAGACCAGACACGATTTTTCCTATCTGGTCAAAAGTCTGCTGTTTATTCCTTTTGATATCGGCAGCGGAGCGATCCAGCCTTTGGTACGGATCGGCTGGACCATTAACTGTGAAATGCTGTTCTATCTGCTGTTTTTCATTGCCTTTCACATCAGCATGAAATACCGCGGTCTGATCTGCAGCGCATTTCTGGTGATTCTGGTGGGAATGGTACAGATATTTGCTCCGGCGATCTCATCCTGGCAGTCTCCGATAGGTAATGTACTTTCTCCTTTCCTCATTTTTTACGGAGATCCTGTCATGCTGGAATTTCTCTTCGGAATTCTGGCTTACTATCTGCTGCGGTATTTGTATCGCAGGCATACCCTTCATCCGGTTTCGCGGACAGTAAGCCTCGTATCCGCGGTATGTATCCCGGTAATCTTTTGTCTGCTTGCTTACTTTACGCCCCGGATCAATGTGATTGGGTTCCTCAGGCTTCCCCAGTGGGGGCTCCCGGCTCTGCTATTGTTAATCCTTGCTTTTCTCGCAGGCCTGCAGCTTTCCATGCCCCGCTTTTTTGTGCAGTTGGGAAATATCAGCTATTCCCTGTATCTGGTACACTACTATCCGGTTATGTTTCTGGACCGTGTGGTATTTGATTTTTCCACCCTATCCGTATTGTCTGTTGTCGGACTGATCGTAAGCGTTGTAATAAGCATTGTTCTGGCTTATCTGTGCTGGATCCTGGTAGAGCGGAAATTCACCGGATGGCTGCGTAGAATACTGCTGCGTTAATTGTATATGCAATTTACAAAAAAGATGCACACTTTTTTTATTGACATTTCCGGAGCCCTATAGTATATTATAACTTGTCCGTAAGATATGCGCGAGTGGCTCAGCGGTGGAGCACCTCCTTGCCAAGGAGGGGGTCGCGGGTTCGATCCCCGTCTCGCGCTTCTTAAAACCCTTGATTTTTCAAGGGTTTTTCTATTTTATGTTGCATTTCATGTTGCATCGCACTAATAACAAAAGGCAGAAAACATAACGATATGCTCTCCACCTTTTCTCTCGTTCCTTTATACCAATTTTCCTTTTTCATGTCGATTCCAATATTCGATAAAATCAACTTTTTTGTATAATGTGTATAAGTTTTCCTCATTCAACTCATCATATAATTTTTTGAACCCCTTACTTTCGTATACCTTTTCAAACATCTTCTCCCGACATTCCAAAATCACTAAATTGCCTCCCACAACTTGGGCTGCAATACTTATCGAATTATAGCATTCGAACAGTATCTGTTCTCCACTAATTTCTTCATTAGAGTATGTATCATTTCTACCTAACTGACCAATCAAATATGCCGGTATTGTCTTTAAAGAGTCTCTTCCTGGATAATCTCCCAGTACTTTTCTCTTCCGCTTCGGAGATAATTCCGATATATCAACTGATTTCTGTGCAATGGTATAATATGCCATTACTAAAAAATTATGTTTTTCTAGTTCATCAAGATCAATTAACAGAAAAGTTTTTCCGAAATTTGTTCTTTCATATGGTATAGCTTTTCTCATTAAAAAGTTCTCTAAATCAGCTTCACGTTGACAAGAGAACTTTTTAAATGCTTCTTCTATTTTTTTCTGATCATACTCCTGACTTAAAAGTGCCCCTAAAGGTATCACTGTATATTTTTTCATTTCCGTTATCCCAATACTCTCTTAAGTTGTTCTCTTAAATCCTTGTTCTGAGCCAAGTTTGCCGAATTCGAATGAAAATCTTTACGCAGTGTAGGTTGCACCTTTTTAGACATTTCCAAGGCAAATTCTCCAGCCTTGTCAGCCCTTACAGAAAATTGCTTTCCAAATGTTGATGTAGCCATTTTGCATTCTCCTCTCTCTACACACAGCTCACAGAGATAATTCACTCTGTTTTATCATAGTGTATCTATTTATCTGTATGCTTATACTAGCATGTCGAATACTAAAAGTCTATATATTTTCGGAAAATTTTCTGTTAAATATTTTAAACACTTATATGCAAACTATTTACATTTTTTTCATTCATTTTTCTTATTTTGCACTATTTTTTCCATATAAGCATTTATAACGTACTTTTTTGACTTTTTCCTACAAATTTGCGTGTGCTCTTTTTCGTTTGCTTTAATATTATTATTTCAATATACCATACATACAATAAAATCGGAGAACAAAAAGTAATGTTCTCCGATTTATCTCATATCGTCAATCAGATTCTTTTAAGTTTCCCACTTTTCAACAGTGTCAACATCTGGGTGTTCTGCTTCGCAGATCCGACATAGCCAGTAATACCATTCTCCTTAGCAATCAGCTTGCGAATGGCATAACTGGAGTTTACCCCTACAGCATTAAGTGCCGCAACGATGGATCCGGATGTACCGGTGTATCTGGGATAATATGCCGTAGTGGACTGCACGATTCCGCTACTGGTCACCTTTGTATAGCAAATATCCATATCTACATATCCGCTGATTCCAGACACTTTGCCGCGGCTGGAATGCTGCCAGCCCCAAAGATTATGACAGATAGCCGGTTTTTTGGATGCCGGAGGGTCCATAGCAATTGTCATATTCCTAGTAGACGGATATCTTGCAATCCAGAAATCACAGTCAATGTTTTAATCAAAACTGTTGGCTTGTTCCTTGTGTCTAATGTATAGTGAATTTTTTAAAGAGTTGTCTGACATTTGAGTTTTATGCAATTTGCCGTTTTTAAATTAGTTTTGCCACTTTTTAAATTTCACCTTAGGCTCTAATCAGATTTTCACTTTCATGCTATCTACTATATCTTTACATTTCTTTATTTTTATGATATATAATAATAGTACTTTATGTACATCTCATATGAGCGTATGGCGGAATTGGTAGACGCGATAGTTTGCCAAACTATTATCCCTAGGATGTGCGGGTTCGAGTCCCGCTACGAATGTAATGCACCTGTTTGCAGGTGCTTTTTTGTCCCCACATTTTTCACAGAAACTGAATTCCTTTATGCACTCCAGTCCAACTCTTTTCTCAACTTTCCCCATTTATGTTCGTTCTGTTAATTTTTCTGACATATTAATAATAGCAAAAATGCTAATTTATTATTTTAGATGAAAGGAGTGATTATTATGAGACAATATCTCAAGACTAATCTTGCTGACGTCTTATTATCAGCCTTGTATGTGGCACTTTGCGCAACAGCGCAAATACTGCCAGATGAGACAGCCTTTGTATTTTGTGCAGAGCAATACGACAAGTACGTTAACTTATGGTTGTACATCTATGTTGGGGCGGATCAATTCCAGCCCGTGTGGCCGTGGCAGCGTTAAGCTGCCATGTGCTTACATCATTTCAAACAGGCTAAGTTGTACAGGCTTCCCCTGTTCCTCTTTTATTTTCTGCTGCCTGATCTGCGCCAGTTCTTCCAGGCGCTCCAGTGTCAGCTACTTATCTGCATGGACACGATCCACACTATATTCCGCAAGGTTTTCGTATCCCACTTCGATGATTTTCTTCTCCAGCCGTTCGATATTCTTCTGCTTTGCAAGTTTTCTTTTCTCTTTTTTTGCTTCTTTCTTCTGCTTCTCGCTATCGGAAGCATCCCTTGATCATTGCATAGGCATTAAACGTACCGTTGCTCTTGATCAGCATCCAGTGTCCGGTTATCCGGCTCATATCAACACAGGCTTTTACCGTAATCGTGATGGGTACACCATCCACCTCTTCCAGCACACCATAATCTTTCAGCATCTTCTCGTAGATTTCTTCTTTTGTGGTCGGATACTCTTGTGCATCCGCAATCTTGCTCATGAGCACCCAGGCATACGCATTTGCATCCAGATCCTGCGGGATCATGCTATCGATTACTTCCTGCGCAGCCTCTTCCTTTGCCTGTTCTACCGCAGCCAGCTTTTCCGCTTCTGCCGCCGCAAGAGCCTCCTGTTTCTCCCTTTCTGCTCTGGCCAGCGCCTCACGCTCCCGCTGTTCTGATTCCAGTTTCGCACGCTCCTCCCGGCGGATGCGTTCCTCTTCTTCGTGACGGATGCGTTCCTGCTCTCTGGCAAGAATTTCTTTCTGCTGCTGTTCATACTGGTTGATGTAGAGAATGGACTTTGTCAAATCATAGGATTCCAAAAACATGGCAACGGCTTTCTCTTCTGCATCCGAGTGCATCTGCCGGATGGCATCCAGCCCCTGTTTTACAGTTTCCTTGCGCTCCATCATCTCCCTGCGGATCTGCGTAGGGTTCGTGGTCGCATTCTCCCACTTGCTGTTATAGATCTTGTTCAGCGGCAGCTCTGCCGGCATATCACCCAGACATTCCAGATATAAATCCCTGATCTGCTCTTTTTTCTCTTCAATGCTCCACAACCTCATAGGTATTTGTAATCTGATTTCTGATTTCCTCACGGATCACATGAATCATATCATTTTCAATGTCACCCGGCTTCAAGGCTACCAGTTCACCGACACGCAAGCCAAGCATAAAATTCAACTTAACCGCCAGAAATACTGCGTCGTTTGTCTCCGCATACATTCCGTCCAGATAGTTATTTAACTGTGCCAACTCTTCCGTGTTGTAAGTCTCTGTCTTTCCAGTCTTTTTTACTACCTGTCGGAACTTAACGGAAATCGTAACATTGTTCATGGGGGAAGTATTCAAGTAATGTTTTCTGACAGCAAAATCGAACATCCCGTTCAGGATGCCTTTCACGTTGCCCCATTCCTTGCGGCTCATTTTGAAATCACGGATAATGCGGTTGCACTCGGATTCCAGTGTCAGTTCATCCAGATACTTGATCCTGCGTTCATGTAACAGAGAAGTCTCGAAATACTTCCTATAATGTTGTTCATGCCGTTTAATGGTGTTCTGGCTGTTTACAACTGTTTTCTTATATGCAAGCCACTCTTGGTAGAGTCCATAGAATGTTAATTTGTCAAAGTGCTGGTTGGAAAAGTAGATTTTTACTAACTTGTCCAGTAGTTCATTTTCGGTCTGTGCTTTGATACTAATACGCTTGTTGTTACTGTCCCGGTAGGTAGTCTGCCATCTGCCACTTTCAGTCTTGGGTGGTGTGATAGCGTAGGGATGTAACTTTCTTACCTGCTCTCTTTTGGTTGCCATAATAATATCTGGTATCCCACCTGCTTCTATTTTAGCAGGACAGTTTTCCAATGCGGTTCTGTGGGGTTTTCCATTGTTTCCATATGCACATGCGCAGTCTGCAACGAATTCTTGCGTCCATCTCTTACCCGATTGGTTACGGCAGATGAATGTCTCCTCTGCAATACGAGACCTACTTGAACTGGCTGATTGTTCGCCCCTTTGCTCCATCTCCATTACAGAGACTTTCTCACTACTATGGGCTCGGCTGACTTCTCACAGTTCGTTGTTACTAGGCTAATGGA